>WNFY01002161.1_pt1 | contig 22384 bp, 21 predicted proteins | sample 5400091 | NCBI WGS metagenome assembly WNFY01 (sample SAMN13153364, study PRJNA577476) | soil metagenome | isolation source: 60 cm soil or saprolite under grassland replicate 1 | place: USA:California | collected 2016-06-15
AAATCCCGTCAGGACCGCCAGGGCGGTGACGGTGCTCGCCAGGCAGCACTACCGCCCCCCAGGTCAGGTAGCTCAGTCGGTAGAGCGTCCGCCTGAAAAGCGGAAGGTCGGCGGATCGATGCCGCCCCTGACCACCACCTCCTGCGAGATCCCTGAATGCCCTCTCACCTGCGCGGGCATGTGTACCCCAGCTATTTCTCGCGCCGGACGCTGCGTGAGCGCAGCATGTTCAGGCACACGCGAGCGAGGATCGTGGTCAGCCGTCCGCCGAGGTTCTCCACCTCGTCGGCCCGCGTCCGTCTGTCACATCCTTGAGTCGTCAGGTGTCAAAGAAGTGACCCGGCAAACACGATCGACGTGACAAGGGAGACACGGTGAAAGGCCCGGATGGACCCCGGCCTGGCCGGGCTCGACGACCAACGAAGGCACATGCCAAGACCCGAGAGGATAAATCCATGCGAGTCCTGGTCGTAGGGGCCAGTGGCGCGATCGGTGCCCGGCTCGTTCCTCAGCTACGTCAGCGGGGGTACGAGGTGATCGGTAGTTCCCGCTCATCAGGCAAAGCCGGGGGCCTGCGCGCGCTCGGCGCCGAACCGATCGTGCTCGACGCGCTGGACGCCAAGGCCGCCCGCGAGACGGTTGCCGCCGCCCGGCCCGATGCGATCATCTATCAGGCGACCGCTCTGGCGGATGTGCGCCTGGCCAGGAACCTCGACCGCAGCTTCGCGCCCACCAACCGGCTTCGGACCGAGGGTGTCGACGCGCTGCTGGCCGCCGCGCGCGCTGGAGGCGTGCGCCGCTTCGTCGCCCAGAGCTTCGCCAGCTACCGCTACGCACGCGAGGGCGGGCCGGTCAAGGCCGAAGACGATCCGCTCGACCCCAACCCGCCGGCCACGGCGCGCGAGACCAACGCCGCGATGCGCTATCTAGACCAGGCGGTCACGGACGCTGGCGGGATCGCGCTTCGCTACGGCGGCTTCTACGGCACCTCCAACGACGGGCTGGTCGGGCCCGTGCGCAAGCGGCAGTTCCCGATCGTCGGCGACGGCGGCGGCGTCTCCTCGTTCATCCACCTCGACGACGCCGCCGCAGCGACCGTGCTCGCGCTCGAACACGACGGAGCCGGCATCTACAACATCGTTGACGACGAGCCCGCCCCAACGCGCGATTGGCTCCCCGTGCTCGCGAAGGCGCTCGGTGCCAAGCCGCCCCGCCACGTCCCCCGCTGGCTCGCGCGGCTGTTCATGGGCGAAGGCTTGGTGATGATGACCGAGTCCCGCGGCGCCTCCAACGCCAAGGCCAAGCGAGAACTCGGCTGGACGCTCCGCTACCCAAGCTGGCGCCAAGGCTTCGCGGCGGCCTACAGCCAGCCAGAACCACTCAAGGCCGCCGCGTGACAGGGCAGGACCGCACGCCAGCCGGCGCCCGCGGCTTCAGCGACGTCATCGCAGCCGCCCAGGCGCCGGCGGGCGGCGGCCCGGCGATCACCACCACCACGATCGCCGCCTGAGCCGGGCTGCGGCGAGGTCCGCAGCCAAGCCAGCCCGGTCGGCGCGCGCTGTACAGGCCGATCTGGAGCGCCCGGCGGGGGATCTTGCGTGGACGTGGGCGTCCTGATTCGCGGCTCAGCTTCCAGCGAGCTTTTCTGCGGCGGTTCGGCCGGCCTCGGCTGTGCGGCGCAGGAAGTCGGCGACAAGCTCGAGATCATCGTCTTCATACTTCGCGCAGATCTGGTCCATCGCCGTGTTCATCCCCGAGTCGACGAGGTAGAGGCGGAGCACCTCCGCGCCCCGGCCGCGCGCCGCCCGGACGACAACACCGCGGCGGTCGGAGGGGTCGCGGTCGCGCTCGATCCAGCCGCCGCGTTCGAGCCGGTCCAGGATGCCGGTCATGGTGGCGGGGTGCAGCCGGGCGCGCCGGGCCAGGGCGCTCGGGCTGAGGGGGCCGTACCGGGTGATGAGATCAAGGCACTCCAGGTCGGTGGCCTTGAGGTCGAGGCGCGCGCCGACGCTGTGGTTGAGCACGGACAGCTGGGCGCCCAGGTCGCGCAGTGACTCCTTGATCGTGCGGTTCAGTCGTCCGCGGCGCCGTGCCGCCCCCGTACCGGCAGCTGATATTGATTTCATATGATATTGTCTCCGTATTATATGGATACGGAATCAATATACCGGAAAGCCGGCCGGAGCAGCGGCAATCCGAACCCCAGGAAGGCGAACACGATGAAACTCACGATCCTCGGCGCGACAGGCGCCACCGGAACACGCCTCGTCGAGCAGGCGCTCGCGGCCGGGCATGAGGTCACAGCGGTCGTCCGCGACCCGGCCCGCCTGGCAGTCCCAGCCCAGCAAAGGCTGCGAACCGTCACCGCTGACGTCATGGACCCAGCCTCGATCACCCCGGCCGTCGCAGGCGCGGACGCCGTAATCTCCGCGGTGGGCCCGCGCGGCACCGGCCCCACCACGGTCATCCAGGACAGCGTGCGCAGCATCATCCAGGCCATGCGGAAAACCGGGACCCGCCGGCTTCTTGAGGTCAGTGGCTCGGTCGTCGCCGACGAAGGCGAAAGCCCCTACCTGCGCTACCTGCTCAAGCCCGTGGCGCGGCGCACGTTCCTCCGCCACGTCTGCGCCGACATGCGCCGCGGCGAGGACGAGATACGGCAGAGCAACCTGGAGTGGACGATCTTCCGCCCGCCCTCGCTGACCGCCAAAGCCGCCAAGGGAACCTACCGCACCGCGATCGACCGGAACCTGCCACACGGATTCACGATCTCCCGCGCCGACCTGGCCGCCTGCATGCTCGCGCTGCTCGACGACGCCTCGACCGTGCACAGGCATGTCGCCATCGCCAACTGACACACAAGAACTGACACACAACAGAGGGCGGCCGCCCGCTCGCGCGCCCGCCCTCTCTTGTTCGTTTCCTGGCAGCCAGCAATCAGCCGCACATCGGCTTGTCGAACGCGACCATCTGCCCGCTCGCGCTCGTGCTCAAATGCGCCGTGTCGTGGAACTTGATCGTCGAGCCGTCCGAGCCGGTTAGGTGCACCGTGAAGGTCGAGTGGTCGACACCGTTCTGCTTGTTGTCGGCCTCGCCGAACCAGGTCGTGAAGTGGCCGGTGAAGGACGGGTTGCTCGGATCGAGCGGCACGACCGCAACGGTGCCGGTCATCGTTCCCGTCGCCCAGAAATCACCTGCTTTGTTGACGGTGGAGTGGAGCACGCCGTTGTAGGTGATCGTGATCGTCGCCTGGAAGTCGCGACACGGCACGAAGTCGACAAACGGCGGATCGGTCTGATTCTTGAACGTCTGAGTGAACGTCTGTGCCCCGTTCCCGTCGGCAGAGGCGGCCGCCCCTGTTAAGCCAAGTACGCCGCCCGTCGCGAGCACGAGGGCGACGAGCGCAAGGATCCTACGCATGGCCCTCCTTCCGATTCCCCGGCGCCCAAGTTACGTAGTGACGCCGGTGGTGAAGCCATCGCCTCCCATCACGCCACAGTCGGCGCGCGAGGAGAAGGGTGAAGGCACGAACGCTCCCGGTGGTGCCTGCTTTACCCCGGAGCGCGAGGCAGCCACCCTGGGACACTCGACCTGGTCAAGAAAGCCCGGAAACGCGGGCTAGCCTGCATACTGTCACTCTCCTCCCATGGCAGCCCGCGACCTCCTGGAGCTTTGCCCCAACGCTCTAGGGGCAGCTGGGGCCGCCATGTGCGGGGGAACCTGATGTGAGCATCCGCTCGTCGAGATTGGCGTCGACCCTATGACCATGCCCAATGAGCAGGGCATCAGGGCGGTGCAGCGCCGACTGCGTGCTCACCAGGGCGCGTTCAGCCCCAAGCCGCGGCTGCCGATCATCGACGAGGTCGTGGCGACAGGGAGCAGGTCGTGGACGCCCCCGCGGGGCAACTAGCCGACGCAATCCGCTGCGGCGGCATCGCAGACCAGAAGGCGCGTCGCATCCAGGCGATCCTGACCGCCATCGAGGAGCGAGAGGGCCGCATCGACCTCGGCCGCCTGCATGATCTCGAGGACGCGGCGGCGGAAGCCTATCTCCTGTCCCTGCCCGGCGTGGGCCCGAAGACGGCCGCGTGCGTGCTCGTCTTCTCCATGGGAAGGGCCGCGTTCCCCATTGACACTCACGTCCATCGTGTCGCGACAAGGCTCGGATGGATCCCGGCGAATGCCACCGCGGAGAAGGCGCACCGGCTCCTCGCGCCGCGAGTGCCACCCGACATCCGGTATGACCTGCACGTCGCGATGATCACCCACGGGCGCACGCTCTGCCGCGCACGGCGGCCACGCTGCGAGGAGTGCGTGCTGCGCGACCTGTGCGCTTACGGCTCGGCCGCGACAGCTCCGCGAGCCCAGATGATGTAATATGAACCAGCCTTCATGAACCAAGGTTCATGAAGGCTGGTTCATAAAGAGATGAGGCCTGCCTGCTGCCGCGGTGTGGCTGGGGCCGGGTGTAGGGAGGACCGATGGCGGAGATCGAGGTCCGCGGCCTGACGAAGACGTTCGGCCGGGTGACCGCCGTACGGGGACCGTCTTTTACGGTGCCGACAGGGAAGGACACTGGCTTCCTCGGGCCCAACGGATCGGGTAAAACCACCACCCTGCGTGTGGTGCTTGGCCTGGTCCATCCCACCGCGGGTGAAGCGCTGATCGGCGGCGTCCCTTACCGCAGTCTCGCCGGCCGCGCCGCTCGGTCGGCGCGCTGCTGGAAGCAACCGGCTTCCATCCAGGGCGTCGAGCCCGCGACCACCTTCGGGTCCTCGCCGCCGCGAGCGCCGTGCCCGGTCGTCGGGTGGACGAGGTTCTCGATCTCGTTGACCTGGCCTCGGCCGCGAACCGGCGCGTCCGCGAGTTCTCCCTTATTCGCCAGCCACGTGCTCAGCGAGGTCGCCCATACGGCCAGTCATGCGGTGATCGTAAACGCCGGAGAACTCCGCTTCGCAGGGCCGCTGCACGAGCTCGGTGAAACGAGCAACACTCTGGAGTCAGCGTTCCTGAGACTGACGGAAGCGCCGACCTGACAGGCCCGCCCGACAAAGAGCGGGGGCGCCGCTCCTTATCGGCGTCGGCGTCAGCGTCGCCCCCAGATGCCAAGGAGAACCACCCGTGCTGCCCATGATCCACAGCGAGCGCCGCAAACTCACCACCATCCGCAGCCCGTGGCTCCTTCTTGCCGCAGGCCCGCTGGTCGTCATCGCAGGCGTCACCGGCCTGGTCATGGCCCTCGACCAGGCCGCGATGTCCGCGTCGCCGCAGCTGCTCCAGCAGTGGGCCGGCGGGCTCGTGCTGCTCGGGTACGCCGCCGCGTTCGGCGCCGCCGCTGTCGTCGTCACGCTTAAGCGCGATGTCACCTAGGAAGCCAGCGGTCCTGCGCGACGGCGATGGCCAGGACCTGCGCGAGTACCTCATCGCAACCGCCGCCCGGCTGATCGACCAGCGGGGCACCGCCGGACTGTCCGTCCGTGACATCGCCCGCGAGGCTCAGGTCGCCGACGGCGTGCTCTACAACTACTTCGAGGACAAAGAGGACCTGCTCGCCCACGCCCTGCTCTCCCACGTCGGCGCCGTCATGACCAGCGCGCCGCTCATGCCCTCGGCCGGGACGCGCACCGTTGCGGAGAACCTGCGGTTGTTCATCGACCTCGGCCTGGAGGTGCTGAGACGGGTCACGCCCGCCTTCGCCGGGCTCTTGTCACAGCCGAAGGTCCTCACCCGCTTCCACGCCATGGTCGGCGGCGACGCGGCCTTCGGCGGCGCCGAGGCCGACGAAGGCAGGGACGCCCACGGGCAGGCTGACCGGCGCACCGGCCCGGGCGACACAGGCCCACTCGGGCTCCCCGACATGCTCGCCACCTACCTGCATGGCGAGCAACGGCTCGGCCGCATCGACGACGACGCCGACATCGACGCCGCGGCAACGCTGATCATCGGCGCGATCCACGGCCAGGTCATTCCGCGGCTCCTGTTCAACCCGCGGGACAGCCACGCCCGCACCCCGCCAGACTTCGCCAGGCGACTCGCGCACATAGTCCTCAGCGGAATCGCGCCACGATCACAGCACCAATAGAGTTGCGCTGGATGGGAGTAACGATGGCTATTGGTTTCCATGACGGCAGCCGGTCGTTGCAGGACCGCTTCGACACGCGCGGCCTGGCCGACCGTATCGACGGGCGGCTGGTGAGCGACATTGTCAGTGAGCACGACCGGCGTTTCATTGAAGAGCGGGACATGTTCTTCCTCGCAACGGCTGACGCCGAGGGACGGCCGACGTGCTCATACAAAGGCGGCGAGCCCGGGTTCGTCCGGGTCCTGGACCCGCGCACACTTGCGTTCCCGAACTACGACGGCAACGGGATGTACTTGTCCACCGGCAATATCCTGGTGAATCCCGACGTCGGGTTGCTCTTCATCGACTTCGAGCGGGGGCACAGAATGCGGGTCGAGGGAACGGCCAGCATCGATCCGGCCGACCCGTTGCTCGGCGACTATCTGGAGGCGCAGTTCATGGTCCGGGTGCGGACCCGGGCCGTGTACCCCAACTGCCCTCGCTACGTGCATCGCTACGCGCTGGTGCGGCGCTCAAGCTTCGTCCCCAAGCAAAACAGCCTGACACCGGTGCCGGAGTGGAAGCGTTCGGACTGGGCCGCAGACGTGCTGCCCAAGGATGACCCGGCCCGAGATCCGGGCAAGCGCCACGTACTGGGCCGCTAACGGGGGGCCGGCATCCCCAGTCAAGCTTGAGAGCTTGAGGAGCGGAGCGGTTCACCCTGGTGCCGTGCTGACACGTAGAGCTTTCTTCTCACTCGGTGCGGCGGCTGGCGCCGCGGCGGTCGCAGGTTCCGTACTCCCCGCTCGGCCGTCAGGCCCGAAGGGGTCGGTGAAAACGGCCGCGGAACTGCTGACGGGCGTGAACCCACCGTCATTCGCGCTGCCGCTGCGGATTCCGCCGACGCTGCGGCCAGTTGCGCGCACCGATGACTACGACCTGTACCAGACGATCATGCGCCCAACCGCCGTGACGATCGTGCCGGGGCTGAGCACGCCGGTGTACTCATTCGACGGCGAGTTTCCCGGCCCGACGATCGTGGCGAGTCGTGGTCGGCCAATCGTGGTCGAGCGGGTGAACGCGCTCGGCGTTCCCGTCGCAACGCACCTGCACGGCGGGCACGTGCCGGCGGATAGCGACGGGCATCCCAAGGACCCCATCCAGCCCGGCGGCCGCCGCCGCTACTACTACCCGAACGACCAGCTCGCCGCGCCGCTCTGGTATCACGATCACGCAATGATGGTCGAGGCGGAAAACGTGTACCGCGGCCTGGCCGGTTTCTACAAGCTCACCAGCTCCAACGAGGACAAGCTGCCACTCCCGGCGGGCAGGTACGACGTGCCGCTGCTGCTCAGGGACGCGCAGATTGCCGACGACGGCACCCTGGTCTGGGACTTGGGCGGCTTCAGCCAGCGAAACCTTTTTCTGGTCAACGGCCGCCACCGGCCTTACTTCCAGGTGGCGGCGCGCAAATACCGGCTGCGCTTTGTGAACGTCTCGGTTTCCCGCGCGTTCGGGCTCCAGCTCGGCGACGGCGGCGAGATGATCCAGATCGCTTCGGACGGTGGGCTGCTGCCACGCCCGGCGCCGACTAGCGTGATCACCGTGTGGCCGGCCGAGCGCGCCGAGGCCGTGGTGGACTTCTCGCGTTATCCGGTGGGAACGAGCGTTGTGCTGCAAAACGGCGCCGCGTTCCCAGGCGAGGAACCAGCAGTCATGCGCTTCGATGTGGTGCGCAAGGCGACGGACGACAGTGAAGTGCCGAGCTCGCTGCGGCCAGTGCCGGTGTTCGGCACACCAACCGTGGAACGGACGTTCGTGATGACGTTCGACCCTGCGACCGGCCAGATGCTGATCAACGGCAAGACGTTCGACATGGACCGGGTGGATATCTCGCCGACGCGCGGCACCACCGAGGTCTGGACGATCGTCAACCCGGCGGACCAGGTCATTCCGATCCCGCACGTGTTCCACGCCCATCTGGAGCAGTTCCGTGTCCTCGACCGTAACGGCAACCCGCCAGACGCAAGCGAGCAGGGTCTCAAGGACACCGTGCGCGTGCTTCCCGGCGAGACCGTGCGCATCCTGATTCGGTTCACCCGCTTCACCGGGCGCTATCTGTACCACTGCCACATGCTCGAACATTCGCACCTGGGCATGATGGGCCAGATGGAGATAGTCGCCCCAGCGTGAAGCCCTGACCTTGGCGCGACCGCGTCTTTGTACTCCACAATGTTGTTACTGGCCGGTATTTCGAGGGCCGGAGCAACGCTGTGGAGTACAAAGTGGTCGCGGCTGGCCTCGGGGCGGCGGCCGGAGCCGTAACCGTTACGCGGGCCAGCACAAAACACAACCAAACCGTGGACCCCAGCTTCACTGAGGGTCCACGCGTCACAAGCCCGTAAATTGGACCCCCAGCTTCACCGGGGTCCACGCGCCACAAGCGGGTAAATTCGCCTAAAGGTCTGCGCGTTATCTCAGCGCTGCACCGGGGCGCCGAGCCTGAGCTTGAGCCCTTCCCACCAGGGCCTGACCGGCGTCGCGGGGGCGCTCATCGGCGCGGGCGGGTGCGCGAGCGCGACGTAGCCCGCCGTGAGGATCAGCAGGATCGGGATCATGCTGTTCGGATCGGTGCCGACGCCGCCGAAGAACCCGAGATCCTGCGCAAGCACCCAGGTCGCCAGGCAGAACGCCCAGGCCACAGCCACTGCGGCCCGCGCCGTTGGCTGATGCCCCGGCAGGAGGGCGAGCCCGGTCGCGGCGAGCACAATCACGATGGTGAGATTGACCGCGACGCCGTGCGCCGCGGTGAACAACGCGAACCCCGACACCAGCCGGGCGAGAAAGTGCGGCTGCGGCGTCTGCGCCATCTCCTGGATCATGGCGGTGAGCGGGCCGCCGTTGCCCTGCCAGGATCCGCGGCCCGGCCATGACTGCAGGACCGCCATCCCGGTGAGGAACGCTCCCATCGCCGCGAGGATGCCCCGCGCGGCCCGTCGGCCCGCCCACCAGTTGTCAGGTAGCGCGACGAGGACGCCGGCGGCCAGGTAGAACATCGCCGCGCCCGGCGCGCCGGAGGCCCAGTTCAGGCCGGGCGCGAAAATCTCGCCGAACGCCTCGCCGAACACCCACACCACGAGCCCCCATGCCGCGCCCACCATTCCCGCGAGCCGGGACAGGGTTCCCCGCGGCGCCGCGAGCATCCAGGCGCCGATGCCGAGTTCGATCCATACGGCCGCGGTTGCGGCGGCAATGGGATGGGCGTTCCAGAGCGTGCCCGCCCCATGCACCAGGTGCCGCACCCAGACCGGCGAGTCTCCGGCGGAAGGCACCGTGACCTCGTCGGCCAGCCGGACCGGCATCATCGGCTGCGCCTGCAACAGCCCGTCGAACAGCCACAAGATCCCAAACCCGATGCGCAGCAGCCGCCGACCGCCCGGTTCGGCGATCGCCCACCGAGCGGCCGCGTCTCGCGGACCGGCGTCTCGCGGACCGGCACCTCGCGGACCGGCGTCTCGCGGACTTGCGGCGCCAGGATGCCCGCCGCGCCGCGCTCGCCACGCGGCGCCCAGCACCGCAAGCGCGGCCAGGACGCCAAGAATGATCAGGCTCTGGTGCACGAGCGCCGCGCGGAACGCCGAGATGATCACTTGGCTGCTCGTCGTCGGGGCTTTTCCCATGCCAGACATGGCTCTCCCGCATCTTCGCTGGTTCTCCGCAGGAACGGCGCAGCGCGTTCCCGCCGTGACGCAGGCTTCCGGTGTAGCTCGACCACCTTGTGCTGCTTTCGTGCCGCAGTCGGCCACCGGTCGATCGTGTGCGGGCCAGGCTCAGCACCGGGGGTGTCGCCCCTACGACGTGGGCAGATCGGACGCTGCGGGGCGCTCGGCCGCCAGGCGGACGCAGCAGCGTCCGTCGGCTGGCTCCGCCACGGCGGCGAGGCGGAGCTGGCCCAACGCGGCGAGCATGCCCTCCATGATCGCGAGGTTCATGTCGCAGACCACGGCCGTGTGCTCAGCGGCAAGGACGCGGAACGGGCAGTTGGCCAGGGTCAGCCCGGAATGATCACTCTTGGTCTCATAGCCCTCGCCATCAAGAACCGTGCGGGCGGCGGCCAGCAGGCCCGCGTGCGACGGGCTGTCTCCTGCCTCGCGCAGCGCCATCTCGGCGAGCGAGCGGCCCTGGTCCCGTGCCGCGGTTCGAAGCGCCCGCGCCACCGGCGCGCCCGCGCCTCGCGCATCGGCGATCGCGCGTGCCATGAGCTTGCCGGCCAGCTCGTAGCGCCGTTCGGGCAGCGTGATGGCGAGCTCTCGCGCGGCACGCCGGTAGAGCTTGGCGGGACGCCCAGCGCCCGGACCCTGGCGCCCGGTGCGCCGTGCGAACTCGACTTCGAGCAGGCCGTCGTCAACGAGCTTGTCGAGGTGGAATTTGGCCTTGTGCCGCGGCACGCCCACCCCGGTCGCTGCCTCGTCCCTGCTCACCGGCACTCCCTGAGCGTGTACGTACAGGTAGAGGGCGCGCCTGGTTGGCTCGGCCAGGCTCGCGAGCCCAGCCACGTCGGCGTCGAAGCGGGCCTGATTCACCAGGGGTCGCCGCTCGCGGTCGGCGCGCACGCTGGGATCCGCATCGCAGCGGCCTTTCTATAAGATGGAGTTATTGACTAAATTACCAAGACCAGTCTATCGTTCATACTAGTGTCCGTTAGAAATCCAACCGGGAGCGCAGATCCTGCGGCTGCGGCGCGAGCCTTACAGAAGAGAGGATCCGATGACGTTCCTGATTGTTGGCGCGAGCCTCACCGGCGCCAAAGCAGCGGAGGAGCTACGCGCGCGCGGCTTCGACGGCCGCGTGGTGCTGGTCGGCGCCGAACCAGAACGCCCCTACGAGCGCCCACCGCTGACAAAGGACTACCTGCGTGGCGAGTCGGAGCGCGTTACGGCATACGTCCACGAGGCCGACTTCTACGCGAAGCAAGAGATCGACCTGTGGACCGGCGCAAGGGTGATCGCGATCGAGCCCGGGGCGTCACGGGTGAGGCTGGACGACGGCCGGACGCTCGGCTACGACCGGCTGCTGCTCGCGACAGGCGCCGAACCGCGCCGGATCCCAGTTCCCGGCGCTGACCTCGACGGTGTCTGCTACCTTCGCACGCTGGCCGACTGCGACCTGCTGCGTGAGCGACTCGAGGTCGGCGGGCGGGTGGTCGTGGTCGGTGCCGGCTGGATCGGCAGCGAATTCGCGGCCTCGGCGCGCCAGCGCGGGCTCGAGGTCACCGTCATCGATCCACACACGCTGCCGAACGAGCGGATCTTCGGCAGCGAGATCGGCGCCTTTTACCGAGACGTGCACGACCAGCACGGCATAACGCTCTTGCTCGGCGATGAGATCGATTCGTTCCAGGGCAACGGCTCGGTCGAACGGGTGCGGACCGCGCGCGGCGCCGTGATCGAGTGCGACTTCGCCGTCGTCGGCATCGGCGTCGTGCCACGCGTCGGGCTCGCCAGCGACGCCGGCCTGGAGGTGGACAACGGCGTCGTCGTTGACGCGAACCTCCAGACGTCTGCGCCGCACATCTTCGCGGCCGGTGACGTCGCGAACGCCTGGCACCCCTTCTACCATCGGCGGATCCGCGTCGAGCACTGGGCGAACGCGCTCCACCAGGGGCCAGCCGCGGCGCGGGCGATGCTCGGGCAAAGGGTCAGCTACGATCGCATTCCGTACTTCTTCTCTGACCAGTACGACGTCGGCATGGAGTATTCGGGATACGCGCCGCAATGGGATGACGTTGTGTTCCGCGGCGACCGCGCGGGCGGAGAGTTCATCGCGTTCTGGTTGCGCGGCGGGCGCGTCGCGGCTGGCATGAACGTCAACGTCTGGGACGTGAACACCCACGTCGAAGCGCTGATCCGGTCGCGCAGCCAGGTCGAGGTGGCCGCGCTGACCGACCCCGGCACTGCGCTTGACTCGCTGGCCCGCGAGCCTGCCGCTGGTAGCTGACATTCAAATGCATTTCACCTAACGGCATGCGCGCGGCGGACCTCCATCCCGCGCCGCTGGCGCAAGCCCGAGCGCGCACGTCGGCCGATCACTCGGATCTGCAGACCTCGGGTCACCTCGGATCTGCGAACGGCGGGTCAGGTGGCTCTCCCCACCAGCCGCGCAGGAAACTCATCGCGTGCTCACAGGCGCCCGCTAGCGGGCCGCTCGGGTGGCGCAGCGCCTCGCCTATGAGTTGCCCGATCCTGTCCGCGACATCGGCGAGGACCTGTTCGGGCGTCGCCTCGCGGGCCGAGCGGTACCCGATCACCGCGCCGGCGTTGCACACGAAGTCGGGCAGCGCCACGATTCCTCGCTGGCGCAGGACATCGGCGCCGTCCCGGGTGTAGGGGACGTTCGCGGCGGGCGCGACGATACCGACGGCGGCGGGAAGCGACTCGGCTGCCCGACGGCTGATCACGCCCGGGCGGGCCCCGGGGACAACGACGTCGGCGTCCACCGCAGCAAAAAGCTGACCTGGCGGGCCGAGCGCGCCGCCATAGTGGGCGACGCACTCATCGGCGTGAACGCGGCGCAGCGCAAGCAGTCGCTCAACGTCGAGCCCTGATGAGCCCGTGAGGCATCCCGCCACGGTGGAGACGGCAACCACGCGACCGCCACGTTTAACGACCTCACGGGCCACGCCGCTGCCCACCTTGCCGAACCCCTCGATGGCGACCGACCGGCCCTCCCACCCGTCACCCCGCCGAGCGCGTAGGGCCGTCTCCGCGGCCACCACCACGCCGAATCCGGTGAGGACATCCTCGAACGGCATCCCGTCGACGATCGCGCCAATGGCGGTCGGCGGGGCCTTGCCCTCGCGCAGCGGTGCGAAATCCTGCTCGGAGGTGCCCATGTCCGGCCCGGTGAGGAACCGGCCTGAATCGACCAGTGGGCGAATCTCCGCGCAGTAGCGGGCCATCCGGCTGGCCCTGCCGACGCGGTCGGCCGGGTCGCCCACGACGCCGGCCTTGGCACCGCCGATCCGCTCGCCCAGCACCGCGAACTTGTAGGTCATGGCCCGAGCCAGCAAGGCCACCTCGGCCTTCGTGACGTCCGGCGCCAGGCGCGTCCCCCCGGCCGAGAATGGGGCGCCGGGAAGGTCGAACACGACGAACCCGGGAACCGAGCCCAGCTCGAGGGTCTCCGCGTGGCGAGCGCCGCCCACGTGGCCGCCGCGCGCAGGACCGCCGCCTGCAGGGCCGCGTGCCGGGCCGCCGCCTGCAGGGCCGCGTGCCGGGCCGCCGCGAGCCAGGCCGCCGCGTGCGGGGCCGCTTGCCCCATCCGGCTCACCTGACATGGCCGCTCCAGTTGATCTGACCGCTGACCTGTGCCCAACACGTGAAGTCTGCCGTAGCGCATGGACGGCGCGGGCAGCGAGGTGTCGCCGACGGCGACCGCCACGACGAACCTGCGGTCCGTGACCGCCGGCGATCGTCGGCCGGGAAGCTGGCAGCCGCGGCGCGCCGCGGCTGCCACGATGGGAGTTTCCAGAAATCTGGGAACTGGGCCAGATTCGTTGACCGGTGGGCGCTCTTCCGCGCATCCTCGTCTGACGAGCAAAGCCCGTCACGTGCCGATCCCGGCCCATCACGTGCGGATCGTCGATAAGGAGGCCCTCGCGATGGCTGACCGCAGTGAGCTGGCGGGTCGCCCAATCCGTGCCCCGATGCCTGCGCGCACGCGCAAGCGCTGGGCAGCGGCGGGCGGCGTCGCCGGGCTGTGGATGCTCCTTCTCGTCGGCACACACTCCATCGTCGGCGGCACCGCGTTGGTGCTACTGATCGCAGCACTCGCCATAGGGGGCGTGCTCACCCTGCGGTGCTTCGGCATTGACCGCGATCATCCATGGGTTCAGCGTGCCGCAACGCGGCCCTGGCGCGACGGACGTGACGTGCTGCAACTGGCTCTTCGGCGCCTGAACGAGGTGTTTGTCATCACCCCGAGCGGCGCCCTGCTGGCCCCAAACCTTGTCGAGCTGCGGATGAATCCCGCCGACGTGGCGTCGCTGACCCAGCTGATGGAGCTCGAAGTAATCAACTCAAGCGCGAGCGAACTGTACGAGGGCAAGGTGGCCGCGCACGGCGCGCGCCTGGCCGGCGCCGGCCCCGTCGAGGTCGGCGTCATCGCCGACCCAGCGGTTCCGGTCGGCCGTTACCGGCTCAAGCAGGGCAGGCGAGCCAACGCGGGTCGCGCCGTGGCCGGGAACGGCCTGGCGCCGCACCATGATGGGCGCGTCCAGGTCACTCAATCCGTGGCGCCGACCCTCGCCACGGACGTGATGACGGTCGCAGCGCCGTCGCCCGTGCCGCTGCTCCGGCTGGTGACGAAGGGTTGCGTCGCGGAGACCCGCGTTTCCGGCGCCCGCGCCGGCCGGGGCAGCGACGTCGAGTTGCCGCTGCCGGACGAGCCCACCGTGTCGCGGGTTCATGCCGAGTTCACCTTCGCAGAAGGCGAGTGGCGGATCACCAGCCTCGGACGCAACGGCGTGCTGGTGAACGAGATGCCGTTCGTCGACGAGCACCCTATCCGCCACGGGGATTCGATCAGGTGGGGCGCCCATTCCGGCGCGCTTGTGTCAAAGGTGGAGGTCAGCTGACTCCAGGTATGCCGCGGGCGCAGCAGCCCGCCGGGCCGCGAGCGAGCCATCAGCGAGCCTTACGACGTTGCGGCTGGCGGCTATGGTGGCCCGCAAGCGAGCCTCAGCGGACGGTGCGGAATTGGCGACGGCACGACTCGTAATCTGGTCCCCCGAGCTTGGCATGCGGGTGGACTGCCCGCGCGATGAGATCACCTGGCTTGACCGGCGCCTGCTCAGCGCGGACACCGACCCAACGCTGCACCGCTCACCGCGCTGCGCCGGCCTGCGGTACCTGGACCACGGATGGGAGTTGTTCAGCCACGACACCAGCCACGAGGTGTACCTCGGACCGAACGCGAGCGAGGCTGGATACGAGAAGGTGCGCGCCGCCCCCATGCACGTGCTGCCGGCGGCACGAGCCGGGTTCCAGCCGAACCCGCTGCGGCTTGAGGGCGGAACGTGGCTGGTCAGCGTGGGGAAGTGGGTCGTGAGGCTGCACGTCGACGGCGCACGTGAGAAAGGCAGCGGCCGCGCCGATCAAGGGACCGTGACCCAAGAGCACCGTGGCCGTGCCCGCGACGCTTCTGCGCGCGGCCGCCGGATCCGGCCGCTGCCCGGCGCGGTGCGCAGCGTTCGGAACTACTTCGACCGCAAACCCGCAGCTCGCATGGCGATCGCGTACTACTACCAGGAGTTCATCCTCGGCGCCGTGGGCCCGCAGGCCGTGCCGATGATCGAGGTGGCCGCCGCATTGGACCTAACGGGCGACGCGGCGGTTTCCGAATACAAGAAGGAGCTTCAGCGCCTGATCTGGAACGAGCAGGGCCACCAGCGCGAGCTCGCCGAATTCCTGGTCGCCAACGGCCTCATCAACAAGGCGGACACCGAACTTGCCAACAAGATAGCTGCCGCCAACGAGCGCAGCGGCAAGACCAAGGCGGCGCGGGCGCGGCTGCTGTACAGGCACAAGAAGCGCAATGAACAGAAGGCTTCCCGCTAGCGCGAGATCATCGGTGGTTGGGCGTCGCTGGCCCGGCGGGCCTGACTGACCTGATGGGCCGGCGCCCGTTTCAGCCGTCGCGATGCACGGTCGCGGGATCGAATGCGGGCAGGCACACGGCGATGTAGTCCGCGCCTTCCGGGCCCGGGGTGCTGTAGCGCACCCATTCGCGCGGCCTGGTATGCACACCCTGCCCGGCCTGGACCGTCATCTGGCCATGGTCGAACTCCACGACGAGGGCGCCGCGCAGCACGATCGTGAACTCGTCGAACTCCGGCTGCTGTGCGGGCTCTGCCCAGCCGGACGGGCTGCGCATGTGGGCGATGCTGACCCGGGCCTCGTCGGTGTTGACGCGCCCCACGTACTCGTCGATCAGCTTGGTTGGCTCACCGCCCGCAGCCACCCGGCTCGGCTCACCGATCAGTTCAGGCATGCCCGCAAGTATCCACCGGCGGTTGCTGATCGCCTCCCGGCGGGTACCACTCACGGCGTCGAGTGTCGGCTCACGGCGTCGAGTCCGGTTCCCGGCGTCGAGTGCCGGCTCATGGCGGCGTCGAGTCCGGTTCACGGCGTCGAGTCCCCGGTTCACGGCGTCGAGTGCCGGCGAGGAGCGTGTGACAGGACGCGCGGCCGTTCGGGATAAATATCCGCCGCACCCTCTTCGGCCGCAGCATGCCGCGCTCCACCCAGGCCGGAGGCGGGGGTCGGCGGGCGGCGCGCGGGGGCCGGCCGTCGGCATGGGGAGGCCAGGTGAGAATATGACGCTATGGCGAATTGTGTGCATATTGATGCGGCTGACGCGGCCCAAAGCGCACCGGCACCCAGGACGCCTGACGGCTGTGAAGAATGTCTGGCGGCCGGGCAGCAGTGGGTCAGCTTGCGGCTTTGCCTGAGCTGTGGCCATGTGGGCTGCTGTGATTCCTCGCCGGGGAGGCACGCGAGCGCGCACAATGGCGGGACTGGGCATCCGGTGATCCGGTCGTTCCAGCCGGGCGACACGTGGCGTTATTGCTTCGTGGACCAGGTCACGGCGCCGTAGCCGCTGAGCCGGCCCGTTGGACCGGGCCTGCGACCTGCCCGTTCGAGGTGGTGCGGGGGGAGCCATATCCCGGTGTGGCTGCCGCACGGCCAGGGGGCACCCGGTGTCCGCGAGATCGTGCGAGATCGTGCCAGATATCCGGCGCCAGATCTGCCAGCACAACGCCAGCAGTACGCCGGCGGCGGCCGCCAGTGCCCCGGCCGAAGCACTCGGCAGCCGCCGCCGGAGCGCGGTGCCTGCGACAGCCGCCGCGGCGATGAGCCCGACGCCTGCTCAGGTCGCCGTGGTGAGGCCCGGCAGTAGCGGCGACGCGTGCCCGCCCGCCTGCCACACCTCACCCCGGGGGCGGTGCGGCCATCCATGACCGTGGAGCACCAAGCGTACTTGTCTATGGAGTTCCACCAGTTATCGCCCGGGAACCGGCGCGTCTGGGTCGCGTGTGCAGGACCTCGGTGCGTGAAGTCGTTCAACACCGGCGCCGACATGCCATTGAACGGAATCCGCGCGTGCGTTACGCGGGCAAGCCTGGGCGGCCGGTGGCCCGAGGGGTCTGGTGATCATGTAGGGAGGCTGCCGCCTAGTGATTTGTGGGAACGGTGCCGCCTGGCGGTGTGTAGGCGGCGAGCAGAACCGCATTGATCATCTGGGCGGCATCGCCGACCTCAAGCCGCCCGGCTGTGACCTCTCCCGCGGCGCCGTGCACGATGTTGTAGAAAATGGCCACCAGCCACAACGCGGGCAGGTCGGTGCGGAACACGCCGTCGCGCTGGCCGCGCTGTATCAGCTCCTGAACACGGCGCAGTGGCTGGTCGTGCATGGTGCGTATGTGTTCAGCTGGGAGTTCGCGCTCCGCGGCGTGCAGCAGCGACCGGCACTGGTCGATGATCCGCCAGGATGCTGTCACCAGCCGGGTCAGCGCGTCACGCGCGTCGCCGGTGAGGTCCACTGTGCTGAGCGCCTGGTGGGCCTCGCGCAGGGTTCGGGCGAACACCGCGTGGAGGAGTTCGGCGCGGGTGCCGAAGTGCCCGTAAAGCGTGACCCGCCCGACCCCGGCGGCCTGCGCGATGTGAGCCATGCTGGCCTGCGGATCGCGGGTCAGGCAGGTCAGCGCGGCGTCCTGGATCGCGGCGATATTGCGCCGCGCGTCGGAACGCTTCCCGCGCAGGCCGACGGGCTCCGCCTCCGTGTCGTCCACTGCGAACCCTTTCGTCTCGCCCGTCTCGTCCGCTGCGGACCCCTGGGTCTCGTCCGCAGCCAACCGCTCGTGTCGTCGGCTGCGGACCCCTGGTCTCGTCCGCCGCGAGTTCCTGGTCGCCGCATCCTGCCACCCCCGATTATCCAGAACACAGCTGTGTGAGTTAGTCTCGGGTCAGGTGCTAACTCATACATGTGTGTCTAGGTTACGAGGTGAATTATGTACTGCTCGCGGAGTTGCCGATGACCGGCCAGACCCCGGCGGCGGCGGAGCGCCGCGCCGGTCACACGCCACCACACCCGCGCCGCTGGCTGGCGCTCGGCCTGCTCGGCCTGGCACAGTTCATGCTTGTCCTCGACGTGACCGTGGTCAACGTCGCGCTGCCCAGCATCGAAGCCAGCCTGCACTTGTCACGGGCCGCCCTCACTTGGGTGATCACCGCCTACGCGCTGTGCTTCGGCGGGCTGATGCTGTTCGGCGGCCGAAGCGCGGACCTGTTCGGCCCTCGCCGCGTCCTTCTCACCGGCCTAACGATCTTCACAGCGGCGTCCCTTGCGACTGGCCTGGCCCAGGGCGCCGCCGTCATGCTCGGCGGGCGTGCGGCGCAGGGCATCGGCGCCGCGCTGATGTCCCCGGCCGCCTTGTCGATCGTCACCGTTACCTTTCACGGCCGTGAAAGGAACAGGGCACTCGGCGTCTGGGCGGCCATCGCGGGCGTTGGCTCGGCGATCGGTGTCCTGCTCGGTGGCGCGCTTACCGCGGGTCCCGGATGGCAATGGATCTTCTTCATCAATGTGCCTGTCGGGCTCGGCCTGCTTATCGCCCTTCCCGCCGTCGTCACTGCGCGGCGGCCCGACGGCCGCCGCCGGATTGACCTGCCGGGCGCGATGACAGTCACGGCCGCTACCGGCGCAGCCATCTACGGGCTGATCAACGTCGGTGACCATGGCTGGGCCGCGCCGTCCACGATCGTTCCGCTCGCCGTCGCTGTCGGCCTTTACGGCGGATTCGCGGTACTCGAACGAACAGTGCGCGAGCCGCTCATGCAGATGCGAATGCTCGCAAGACGCCCGGTGGCGGCCGGTGCGTTCCTCATGCTGACCGCGACTGGCCTGTTGCTCGCTGGGTTCTTCCTCGGCTCGTTCTACCTGCAGGACCTGCGTGGCTACAGCGCGCTGACAACGGGCCTGCTGTTCGTCCCAGTCGCGGTCGGCACGATCGCGGGTGCGCACACCGCGAGCCGGGCAGTGGGCGCCGTCGGCCGCAAGATCGTAGCCTGTGCCGCGCTCAGCGTTACTGCGGTCGGCGCCGGCGCGGCGGCCTTGTGGATCTCACCGCCGGCGCTCGTGGTGGGCGTCAGCGTGGCCGCCGTGGGTCTTGGCGCCACCTTCGTTGCCGCCACTACGACCGCTCTGAGCGAGGTCGACGACCAGGAGGCCGGGCTCGCCTCCGGAGTGCTCAACACCTTCCATGAGCTTGGTGGCGCCATGGGCATCGCGGTTGTCTCCAGCATCGCCGCGCACAGCCTCACCACCGGGACCCTGTCAGGCTTCCGCCACGCCTTCGCGTTCACCGCCGTCGCGGCGCTGATCGGCGTCATGCTGGCGAGCATGCTCGTGCCCAAAGGCAAGCCGCCTGGGGGATCACTGGCCCATGTTCACTAGGCCGAAGTTCCTCCTGGGCTAGACGAGTAATCACAACCGCGGCGGTCGAACAGGCTGGTGTGGGCTGCGGCCGAGGAAACAGACGAGCCGGTCAGATGGGCTGGCCGCCGGCGACGTGGCGACGGCCGCCGCGAATCGCGGGTAACGGGTCTCGGATGTGATCACCAACGATGCAATCTCGAGCATGTCCGCGGCGAGCGCGGGCGGGATCGGCTGGCGCTGCCCGCACGCCTGGGAGATGTCCCAGCCGTGCGCGGCGATCTCCAGGGCGCCGGTGCTGGCCACGATGCTGCTCATCAGCGGAAGATCGGCGATCGCGATGACGAGGTCCTGATGACCGGCCACGGTCCACGCCCCGAGCACCTGCCTGGCGCGATCGCGGAAGGCCGCAACCGGGTCAGCCGCTTCATCGGCGTCGGCTTCAGCTGGGCCGGGACCGACGCGACCGGTGTCGACACTCTCCTGCAGCACGTCAAGCGAGTCAGTGACATGCCGCATCAACATTCGCAGGTCCCAGCCGGCGCAGGGAGTCGGCCGCGAGAGGGCGTCGGGCGTGACGGCGCACAGCGTTCCAACGGCGTAGCAGATCGCGCGTTCCAGCAACGCCACGCCGTCGGTCATGACATTCATTGGCTCGGCCACGCGGTCGCCTCGTCCGTCTGGCTGTGAGGACCCTGTCGCACGTACAGACTCACGGTTCCGCGAAAACGAATCGGTCGACGACAGATGAAGCTGGGGCGTCAAACGACTTTGTACTCCGCAGTGTTGCTCGGCCCCAATATTCCTGGCCCCGTAGCGACACTCCGGAGTACAAAGTTGAAAGGATCAATCGCGCGGATCACAGCTGGGGAGGAGCGGCGGGTGCAGGAGACCGGAGACGGCCTCGCCTAGGCGGCCAACGAGGGCCGGCGCCCGATCTGACCGACGGCCGGCACCGATGAAGGAGGGTCAAAATGGCCGATACGAGTGTCACGTGAAGCCGGCCGACCTTGCGCAGGTGGCGGACGAACTCTATGCGCTTGCTCCAGCCGAGTTCAGGTCCGCGCGCGACGAGCGGGCGGACCAGGCGCGCGCGGCGGGCGACCGGGGCCTCGCGGGTGCGATCAAGAAGCTGCGCCGCCCCACCGTGAGCGCCTGGCTGGTGAACCAGCTCGCCCGCCAGGCCGCCGACCAGATAGAGGAGCTGCTCGAGCTGGGTGAGCAGCTACGCCAGGCGCAGCAGAGCATGGCCGCGGACCAGCTGCGGCAACTGTCGGCGCAGCGCCGCCGGAAGGTCGTTGCGGTCACCGAGGAGTCCAAACGGCTAGCCGCGCAGGCGCGGCAATCATTCAGCGTCCAGGTCGAACGCGAGGTGGAGGCCACGCTCGAGGCCGCACTTGCCGACCCCAGCGCCGCTGACGCGGTCCGTTCGGGGCGGTTGACCAGCGCCCTTTCCTATGCGGGGCTCGGCGGCATCGACCTTTCTGACGCGGTCGCCCTGCCCTCGGCGCCGTCGCGGCCCGGACAGCCGAGCCGGGGCGGGCAGAAACCCACGGCAGGCCGGGCGGAACCGACCCGGCAAGCTGCGCAACGGTCCGCTGAGGCGGCCGGAGATACGGCAGAGTCCGCAGTTGCGCAGCGCAAGGCGCGTGAGGCCGAACGCGCCAGGCAAGACCTGGCCGACGCTGACGAGGCGGTCGATGAAGCGCGGGCGGCCCTTGATGAGGCGGAGCGGCAGGTCGTCATCGCCGGTGACGAGCACAAGGCGGTTCAGCGCGAGATCGAAGAACTTGAGCAGCGGCTGGACCAGGCGCAACAGCGGGAGGCCACGCTCGCGCGGGCGGTCAGGGACGCCAGACGCAGCAGGGACGCGGTCGCCCGGGCACTGCAAACGGCGGAGCGGCGGCTGGCCCGAGCCCAGGCGAAGGCAAAGGAGCGGGCGTGACTGACGCTGTCGGTGTAACTGGCGAGATTTAAGTGGCCGGACGGGCACGATTGCTCATAAGGGAACGAATGACCGGCGCTGGGGCAGTGTCACGATGCGTCCGCCGTTATGGCAAATCGGGCATTACCCGCTGCGGACCGGGTAGCGGATCACTGAGGCAGCAGGAGGTGCGATGGCACGCCCCATCTGGACCGGATCACTCGCCTTCGGGCTGGTGAACGTCCCCGTGCGCTTGTATTCGGCGACCGAGGACAAGACCGTTCACTTCCATCAGTTCCAGGCCGGCACCTCCGACAGGATCCGCTACAAGCGGGTCAACGAGCGAACCGGCGACGAGGTGAACCTGGCCGATATCGTGCGCGGTCACGAGATCGGCAAAGGCGACTATGTCCTGATCACTGACGAGGAGCTCGAGGCCGTCGAACCCGGCCGGTCTCGCACCATCGAGATCTCCGACTTCGTCGATCTGGGTGAGATCGATCCGATCTACTTCCAGAAGACCTACTACCTCGCGCCACAGGGTGAGGGCGCCGAGCGGGCCTACGGCCTGCTGCGCCAGGCCATGGACGCCACGGGCAAGGTGGGCGTCGCGACCTTCGTCATGCGCGGCAAGCAGTATCTGGTCGCGATCCGGCCTCAGCAGGATGTTCTGATGCTGGAGACCATGTTCTTCGCCGACGAGGTCCGCGATCCACACGAGGAGCTTGACAACCTTCCCGCCGGGCACACCTTCCGCGGCCGTGAGGTTCAAATCGCGAAACAGCTGATCGAGTCGATGGCAACCCCGTGGAAGCCGGATAACTACCGAGACACCTACCGTGAGCGGGTAGAGGAGCTGGTCGAAAGCAAGCGGCACGGTGAAGAGATCGTCACCGAGGGCGCCC
>WNFY01001443.1_pt1 | contig 22382 bp, 16 predicted proteins | sample 5400091 | NCBI WGS metagenome assembly WNFY01 (sample SAMN13153364, study PRJNA577476) | soil metagenome | isolation source: 60 cm soil or saprolite under grassland replicate 1 | place: USA:California | collected 2016-06-15
GTTCATGCACCGCTCGGAACAGTAACGCCTGGTGTTGCTGGTGCTGGTGTCGATGAAAACGCCCGGGCAGCCCGCCGCCTGGCAGATGCCGAACCGGTCGATGCCCACGTCGGTGAGCCGGACGGCCAGGCCCATCACGGCGCCGGCCGCGTACTTATCCGCGACCGAACCGCTCTCGATGTAGTGCACGTGCCAGGGCTGGCCGTCGTGCCCGGACAGCTGCGGGTGGACCGGGTGCTGGATCAGCAGCGCGTTGAGCCGGCCGGCGGCGTCCTCGCCGTCGCCTTGCGCGCAGGCGACGAAGAAGGCGCGGAACTCGCTGCGCAAGCCCCGCAGCGAGTCGAGGTCGTTGCGGGACATGCCGGTGCTCAGGTGCTCGCGGTCGGCGACCAGGGCGCGCAACCCGTCCAGGTTGGCGAGGCGGTCACCGTCCTCGCCCCCGGCCCCGGCCGTGTTCACGAGCCGTACCGCGAGTTCAGCGTAGGAGTTGAGATCCACTCCCGTTCCCTAGCTGCCCGTCCCGAGTTGCGGGAAGGTTGGTGATGTAATGGCCTGTTGCCGGTATCGAGTATTACACCAACGGCCGGACAGATGCCAGCAGCGCGCCGGCGTTCTGTGTCACAATGGCTACACGGGATACCGTTGCGAGTCAGTTAGCACATGACTTGCAGCCGTCGGTTGCCCGGCGGCGGTCCTGGCCTGACCCGCGGATGCGGTGCCGGGTTCCTGCTTCTTCCCGCTTGCGCGGGATTGCGGCCACTGCCCGGCCGGGCCGGGTCTTACATGATCTCCGCAGGCGTAGGCCCTGTCTCCGGGGGCGGTTCCCGCCCCACTGGCGGTACCTGGATCGCTGCCCGCCTCCAGTCGGAGGGCAAGCAGGTTCCGCGCGGCGTTCTGGTCCCGGTCCATTACCAGGCCGCACGCCTCGCAGGTGAACGTCCGCTCGGCGAGCGTCAGGCTTGGCTTTCGCCATCCGCACGCCGAGCAGGTCTTGGAGCTGGGGTACCAGCGGTCGGCCACGAGGAGCGTTCCGCCGCTCCATCTCGTCTTATAGCCCAGGATGCGCCGTGCGGTGCCGAACCCCTGGTCGGCGACCGCACGGGCCAGCTTCCGGTTCGCGAGCATCCCGGTCACGTTCAGGTCTTCGGCGATGACCGTCTGGTAGCGGCAGGCCAGGCCGGTGGTGGCCTTGTGCAGAGCGTCAGCCCGGACGCTTGCCACCCTGGCGTGGACCCGGGCGAGCTTCCCCGCCGCCTTCCGCCGGTTCGCACCGCCCCTAGCCTTCCGCGAGTGCGCACGGCTGGCGCGGCGCAGCCTGCGCAGCGAGAACCGCAGCGCCTTAGGCCCGGTGACCTTGATGATCCGGCCCCGGTCGTCCACCCCGGTCAGCAGCGTCTTGACGCCGAGGTCCACGCCGATCGCCGACCCCGGCCGGGCGTGGCGCGCCGGTATGGCGCGCTCCACCTCCACCGTGAAGGACACGAACCAGCGCTGCGCGGTCCGGGTAACGGTGGCGGACAGGATGCGTGCCGTGCCGTCGGCCAGCCGACGCGCGAGCTTGCGGGTGGATTCGTGGGTGCCGATCGTGCCGAGACGGGGCAGGGTAACGGTCGTGTCGGCGCAGCGGATCGCCCCCGTGCCGAACCGGAACGAGTCCTTGCACTTGCCGCGTTTCTTGACCTTCGGAAAGCCGAGCCGCTTGCCTTTCCGCAGGCCCTTACGGGACTTGTCGAAGTCCCGCAGCGCCCGGTGCAGGTCGTTGAACGCCTCCTGGTAGACGCACTTGGAGTTCTCGCCCCACCAGGCCAGGGCCAGGTCGGCCTTCTTGGCCGCATTCCACATCTTGTGCAGGTCGATGCCGGTGTACCACGCGCCCTCGGCAGCGTACCGCTCCCGGACCTTCGCCAGGCCCCAGTTCCATGCGAACCGGGACGCGCCCGCGTGGGAGCGCAGGGCACGCTCCTGCGCCGGGGTGGGATCAAGAGCGAACCTGTACGCCTGGATGACGGTCACCGGACCGGTGCCCCCGTGGCCGCCGCGACCGCGCGCCGCGCGCGGCTCGCGGCAGCGCGCTGCCCGTACAGCCGCGCGCACGGCGACGTAAGGATCTCGGTCACGTCCCGGACCAGGTCGTCATCGACTCCGGTCACCATGACCTGCGGCCAACTGCTCCAGGATTCAGGCCAGCCGTGCAGGAACACGGATGGAGCCGTTGTGATATTGCCGGCCTCCTCCACGTGAATCAACGACCCACGGGCGCCGATGGCGCTGTGCCCGAATCTTGCCTCGTCTCCCATGTCAGTACTATGCCGCCAGCCTCTGACAAAACGCCTTTGTCGCACTGGGCTCATAGGTCAGCAGGGCGGTCGCTGCCGCCGTCGCCGCCCGTGCCCGCGCCGACGGCGTAGCCCGCCGCTAACCCCGCCCCGCCCCCGGGGATTGGCTAACCCACCCCACCCCCCCGGGGATTGATGGCATGGTTGTGGCGACCTACACACTCTTCGGTACACGCTTCGGTGCGCGTTGCCGCAACCATGCACTGCCGAAGCCGGATGCGCAGGCTCAGCTCCGTGCCGGCCTCCGCTTCCGGATTCTGTAGGGTGTGGGGCATGTTTGCTGCGACTGCTGTGCGTATTGACGCTGATGATCCGCTGTCCGGGCTCGAGCTGGGCGAGCGCCCGGAGCCGACCGCCCCGGACGGGTGGACGACGGTCACGGTGAAGGCGGCCGCGCTCAACCATCACGATGTCTGGACACTCCGCGGCGTGGGGATCTCCGAGGACCGGCTCCCCATCGTGCTCGGCTGCGACGCCGCCGGGCTGGACGAGGACGGCAACGAGGTCGTGGTGCACGCCGTCATCGCCGATCCCGACGCGGGTGGCGGCGACGAGACCCTCGACCCGCGCCGGTCGCTGCTGTCCGAGCGCCACGACGGCGCCTTCGCCGAGCGGGTCTGCGTACCGCGACGCAACCTGGTGCCGAAGCCAGCGGCGCTGTCCTTCGAGGAGGCCGCGTGCCTGCCGACGGCCTACCTGACCGCGTACAAGATGCTGTTCGAGAAGTCCGGCGTCCAGCCGGGCGCGACGCTGCTCGTGCAGGGCGCCGGAGGCGGGGTGGCCACCGCGCTGATCGTGCTCGGCCGCGCGGCCGGCTACCGGATCTGGGCGACCAGCCGCAGCGAGACCAAGCGCGAGCAGGCCCTCAAGCTCGGCGCCGACCAGGTCTTCCCGTCCGGGACCAGGCTGCCGGAACGGGTCGACGTGGTGCTGGAGACGGTCGGACAGGCTACCTGGGCGCATTCCGTGCGGTCGCTCAAGCCCGGCGGCCGGATCGTGATTTCCGGCGCGACCAGCGGCGACGCCCCGCCGGCCGAACTGACCCGGGTGTTCTTCACCCAGCTGTCCGTGACCGGCTCGACGATGGGGTCCCGCGATCAGCTCGGCCGGCTGACCAGTTTCCTCGAGCAGACCGGGGCCCGCCCGGTCATCGACCGGGTGCTGCCGCTGGCGCAGGCGCGCGACGGCTTCCAGGCCATGATCGCCGGCGACCTGTTCGGCAAGATCGTCTTCACCCTTTAGAGGGTCAGTCCTTCCCGGCCGGCTTCCCGGTTTCGCCCGCCGGGGGAGTGTCGTCGGCGACCGAAGCGTCGTCGGAAGCGTCGGCGGGAGAGCCGGCCGCCTCTGCGGTACCGGGGCCCTTCCCCTCCGCCTCCTCGTGGCCAGGGCCGAAGATCTCGGACTTGATTCGATCTAGCGCGTCTTCCAGGATCGTGCGCAGGTCGGTAATCACGTTCTCGCCTGCGGCCGAGGATTGCATGGCCACGCGGCGCAGGTCGGAGGTGAACTGGACGGCCACCCGCTCCAGGTCGCGCAGGGTCCCGAAGTCGAGTCCGCCGGTCCAGCCCGGCCGCCCGCGCATCCGCGCCCAGTCTTCCCAGCCGCGCCGCCCGGGCCAGTCCGTCCAGCCCGGTCCCTGACCCCACCCGGACCCGCCCGGCGGATCCCAGTCGTGGTCGCCGGAGCGGAAGCCGGCGCCGACGGGATCGCCGAGCCGCCCGGCGCCCATGGCCTCGTCGCGGGCACGCCTGGCTTCCTCGCGGAGCCGCCGGGCCTGCTCGTGCACCCGCCGGGCCGCCTCGGGGCCCGGTCCCGCGCCGCCGGAGGCGGCACCGCTCTCGCCGGCGGCGGCACCGCTCTCGTCGCCGCCGGAGGCGGCACCGCGCTCCTCGCCAGAATCATGCGCCCGGTCCCGCCCCTCGCGAGCATCCTCACGGGCCAGCCGCGCCTGCTCACGGGCCTGTTCCTTGGCCTGCTTGACCTGCTCGCGGGCCTCGTCGCGGGCCTGCTTGGCCTGCTCGCGGGCCTCGTCGCGGGCTTGCTTGGCCTGCTCGCGGACGTCGGAGGCCATCTCCCGGCCCATCCGGCGGGACTCACGCGCCGCCCAGGTCAGCTCCTCGCGCAGGCTGCGCACGGTCTGCCTGACGTCCTCCCTGACCTCGCGGACGATGTCGCTGACCGACGCGGACAGTTCCTCCTCGAGCTCGTCGAGCTCATCGCTGCGGCTGCGCAGTTCCTCCCGGCCAGCTTCGGTGATCCGGTAGACCTTGCGGCCGTCCACCTCGTCGTGGGTGACCAGGCCCTCTTCCTCGAGACGGGCCAGCCGGGGGTAGATCGTGCCGGGGGAGGGCGAGTACACGCCCATGAACCGGTCGCGCAGCAGCCGGATTACCTCGTAGCCGTGCCTGGGCTCCTCATCGAGGAGCCTGAGCAGGTACAGCCGGAGGCTGCCATGGCGGAATACCGGACTCAACTGGCCTCGCCTTCCATCTCATTCTCATTATCAGGCTGTTCGTCAGCCCGTGCATCCTGCGGGCCGCGCCCGGCGCGTCGCAGCAGCATGACCCGGCCGGACATGGTGGTCACGGACACCTGTCCCGAGCCGGCGCCAAGGCTACCGCTAACGCTACGAGACGCCGGGGCCGATGATCGCCTAAGCTCGGCAAATTCGCTCCGGACGTCACCCGAGACCGAGTGCAGGTTGACCCGGGCGTCGGCTTCGGCCGGGAGCCTGAGCACCACCTCGCCGGACACCGTGGTGACCTGCATCCCGCCCAGCGGGTCCAGGTCGAGGTCCGCGGTCACGTCGCCGCTGACCCCGTTCACGTCAAGGCGCTCGAGCCACCCGTCGGCGAGCGTCAGGTCCCCGGACACCGTGTTGAAGTTGAGCTTGCCGTTGATGCCCTGCGCCTCGACCGCCCCGGAGACGGTGTTGGCGTCGACGTCACCGGTGACGCCGTCCAGCGTGATCCCCCCGGAGACGCTCTTGACCGAGGCGCGTGCACCCATGCCGGACATGACGGCGGTCGCGCTGACCACGCCGACCTGCGCCGCGCACTTCCGCGGTACGCTCACCGTCACCGTGGCTGAATGCCGCTGCGGCCGCAGCCACTTCAGCAGGCCCTCCCAGCTGAGGTTCTCGTGCGCGACGGTCAGGACCCCGTCAGCGTACGTGACGTTGAGCGGGTCGCCCTCGATGCTGGACACCTCGAGCGACGGCTTGCCGGTGGTGGCGAGCACCGCTACCGAGCCCGCGATGAGCCTGACCCGCAGCCCGGTCACGTCGTCGAATTCCAGGCTGGTAGGAGTCTCGATGCTCCACTCGCTCGTCGGCATTCCACCCGTCCTTCCATCGGCCTGACCAGTACACCTAACGATATATCTCATTTCGTCAAAGTCAAGATGTATCGCGAATGGCCGGCTGGGGCCGGGGAGAGACGGCCGGCCGGCGACACGACCGCCCCGCAGGAGGCCGAACGGGCCCGGTCACCCCGCCACGGCGGCCGCCAGCAGCCTAACCGGGCCAGTCAGTCGTCCTCGTCGTCGAGCCGGGCCAGAAAGCTAGCCAGCCGGTCAACGGCGACGTCGAAGCCGGGGTTGAGGTCGACGAAGGCGCGGAGCCGCTCGGCGAGCCAGGTCATCGAGACCTGTTCCTCGCCGCGCCGTTCCTCGAGTTCCTCGATGCCGCGGTCAGTGAAGTACAAGTACATCAGCTCCCCTGGGGGATGGCCGTCTCGACGATCTCCCGGTGGGTGGTGGCGTGCAGCTTGGCCGAACCGCTCGCGGGCGCTGAGCTGGCCGGCAGCGACACCACGCCCACCTCGCGCCCTCCTAGTTGAGCGGCGAGTACCCGCGGCAGCTTCAGCGCCATGGTCGGCCAGGCCCCCATGTTGGCCGGCTCCTCCTGCACCCAGGTGACGGACTCCGCCTCCGGGTACCGGGCGAGCTCGGCGCAGAGCTCGGAGACCGGCAGCGGGTACAGCCGCTCGACCCGGACGATCGCGGTGTCGGTCGCGCCGATCTCCCGACGCCGCGCGGCCAGGTCGTAGTACACCTTGCCGGAGCACAGCAGCACCCGGCGCACGGCGGCGTCCGAGTCCTGCGCCGAACCGATCAGCGCCCGGAACGATCCGCTGGTGAACTCGCTGACCGCCGAGGCGGCCGCCTTGAGCCGCAGCATGGACTTCGTGGTGAACACGATCAGCGGCTTGTGCCGGCCGGACAGGCACTGCCAGCGCAGCAGGTGGAAGTAGTTGCCCGGCGACGTAGGCATGACCACGGTCATGTTGTCCTGCGCGCACAGCGACAGGAACCGCTCCACCCGGGCCGAGGAGTGGTCGGGCCCCTGGCCGTCGTAGCCGTGCGGCAGCAGCAGCACCACGCCGGAACGCTGGCCCCACTTCTGCTCGCCGGAGCTGATGAACTCGTCGATTATCGTCTGCGCGCCGTTGAGGAAGTCCCCGAACTGGGCCTCCCAGCAGACCAGCGCGTCCGGGCGGGCTACTGAGTAGCCGTACTCGAAGCCCATCGCGGCGAACTCGGACAGCAGCGAGTCGTGCACGAAGAACTTGGCCGCGCCCGACTCGAGCTGCTTGAGCGGCGTGTACTCGGCGCCGGTGTGCCGGTCCACCAGCACCGCGTGCCGCTGGCCGAACGTGCCCCGCCGGCTGTCCTGGCCGACCAGCCGCACCGGGTGCCCGTCCAGGACCAGCGCGCCGAACGCCAGCAGCTCGCCGGTCGCCCAGTCGATGGCGTCATCCTCGACCATCGCGGCGCGGCGGTCGAGCAGCGGCTTCAGGCGCGGGTGCGGGGTGAAGTCCGCGGGCAGGTTGACCTGGGTGTCGATGATCCGCTTCACGACCTCCGGGCTCACCGCGGTCGGCACCGCCTCGTGGTTGACCGGGCGGTCCTCGGGCTCGGGCTTGAGCACGCTGCCGGGCTCGGCCGGCCTGTCCGCCGCGTCCCTGGTCTCGGTGAAGACCCGTTCGAGCTGCTGCTGGTAGTCGCGCAGCGCCGCCTCGGCCTCCTCCATGGTGATGTCGCCGCGGGCGATCAGCGACTCCGTGTACACCTTCCTGGTCGACCGCTTGGCCTCCACCAGGTCGTACATGAGCGGCTGGGTGAACGACGGGTTGTCGGTCTCGTTGTGCCCCCGCTTGCGGTAGCAGATCATGTCCACGACGACGTCTTTCTTGAACGCCTGCCGGTAGGCGAAGGCCAGCCTGGCCGTCCGCACCACGGCCTCCGGATCGTCGCCGTTGACGTGGAAGATGGGCGCCTGGATCATCCGGGCCACGTCGGTCGCGTACACGCTGGACCGCGAGTACTGCGGCGCGGTGGTGAAGCCCACCTGGTTGTTCACGATGATGTGCACGGTGCCGCCGGTCCGGTACCCGCGCAGCAGCGACAGGTTCAGCGTCTCGGCGACGACGCCCTGCCCGGCGAACGCGGCGTCGCCGTGGATGAGCACGGGCAGCACGGTGAAGCCGGGCTCGCCCTTATCGATAACGTCCTGCCTGGCCCGGACCACGCCCTCCAGCACCGGGTCGACCGCCTCCAGGTGGCTCGGATTGGCCACCAGCGAGGTCTTGATCGCCCGGCCGTCGGGCGCCCGGAAGGTGCCCTCGGCCCCGAGGTGGTACTTGACGTCGCCGGAGCCCTGCGCGCTGCTCGGGTCCAGGTTGCCCTCGAACTCCTTGAAGATCTGCGCGTAGGACTTGCCCACGATGTTGGCCAGCACGTTCAGCCGGCCGCGGTGGGCCATGCCGATGACGGCGTCGTCCAGGTGCGCCTCGGCCGCCTCGGTGAGTACCGCGTCGATCAGCGGGATGAGCGCCTCGGCGCCCTCCAGCGAGAACCGGCGCTGGCCGACGAACTTGGTCTGCAGGAACATCTCGAACGCCTCGGCCACGTTGAGCCGGGACAAGATGGCCATCTGCTCGTCGTGCTCGGCCCGCGGGTGCGGGACCTCGATCCGGTCCTGCAGCCAGCGGCGCTCCTCCGGGTCCTGGATGTGCATGTACTCGGTGCCCACGGTGCGGCAGTACGAGTCGCGCAGCACGCCCAGGATGTCCCGCAGCTTCATCCGCGCCTTCCCGCCGAACCCGCCGGTGGGGAAGTCGCGCTCCAGGTCCCACAGGGTCAGCCCGTGCAGGTTGATGTCCAGGTCGGGGTGCTTGCGCTGGGTGACCTCGAGCGGGTTGGTGTCGGCCATCAGGTGACCGCGCACCCGGTAGGCGTGAATCAGCTCCTGCACCCGGGCGGACCTGGCGACGTCGTCCTCGTGGCCGGCCGGGAAGTCCCTGACCCAGCGGACCGGCTCGTACGGGATGCGCAGGGCGGCGAAGATCTCGTCGTAGAAGCCGTCCTCGCCGAGCAGCAGCTCGTGGATCTTCTTCAGGAACTCGCCGGACTGGGCGCCCTGGATGATCCGGTGGTCGTAGGTCGAGGTCAGCGTGACCGACTTGCTGATGGCCAGCCGGGCCAGGGTCTCCTCGGACGCCCCGGCGTAGGCGGCCGGGTACTCCATCGCCCCGACGCCCACGATGCAGCCCTGCCCCGCCATCAGCCGCGGCACCGAGTGCTCGGTGCCGATCGTGCCGGGGTTGGTGATCGTCGCGGTGGTGCCGCCGAAGTCGGCCACCGCGAGCTTGCCCGCGCGCGCCCGGCGCACGACGTCCTCGTACGTCGTCCAGAACTGGCGGAAGTCCATCTCCTCCGCCGCCTTGAGGTTCGGCACCAGCAGCTGCCTGCTGCCGTCGCCCGTCCGCACGTCGATGGCCAGGCCCAGGTTGACGTGGTCCGGCCGGGCGATGGCCGGCTTGCCGTTCTCCTCGGCGTAGGCGAGGTTCATCTCCGGCAGCGCCACCAGCGCCTTGACCACCGCGTACCCGATCAGGTGGGTGAACGACACCTTGCCGCCGCGGCCGCGGCGCAGGTGGTTGTTGATGACGATCCTGTTGTCCACGAGCAGCTTGGCCGGGATCGCCCGGACGCTGGTCGCGGTCGGCACGGCCAGGCTGGCCGTCATGTTGCTGACGGTGCGGGCCGCCGCCCCGCGCAGCCTGCTGACCTCAGCCCCCTCAGCAGGAGCAGGAGCAGGAGGAGGAGGCGGCGGCGCCGGGCTCGGGGGAGCGGGCCGGGCCGGAGCGGCCGGAGGGGCCTGCTGAGCCGGAGGAGCCGGCACGGGCGCCGGTGCCAATGCCGGTGCCGGGGTCTGGGGCTGGGGGCTCTGAGGGGCCGTCCCGTTGGGCAGGGTGGGGTGGTAGTCGGCGAAGAAGCTCCACCACGCCCGGTCGACCGAGCCGGGGTCCGCCAGGTAGCGCTGGTACAGTTCTTCGACCAGCCATTCGTTGGCGCCGAAATCGGCCTGTCCCGCGGCGGGCTGACCCGGCTCGACGGCTGGCTCGTGTGACTCAGAAGACACGGCGGACATCGTCCGAAAACCTTCTTCCGAAGATCTAAAGCGTTGATCGGTTCTGCCCATCAAGGCTACCTGCCGCCATCCAGGCCAGGGCCTGAAGAACCGAGGGCGCCTGGTGGTGCGGATGTGGCCTGGGTCACTGGCCGCCCCGCTCCGTCGGCGGCGTAGCGGAAAGTCCCTGTCACACAAGGTGCCGACCGGTAGCATCGGCGGCAATGGCAGATGGTTTTCCCGGTTTAGCCCGCGCTGGCTGTGCTCCCACCGGGGCCCATCGGCCGGGCAGATCACAGTGACGGCAAGGCACAGGTGACAAGGGAACCGACCGGCCATCCCGCGGCTGACGGCGCCTGGGGCCCTCCGGGTCCCCCGCGTCCCCGGCCTTCGCGTGCCGGATCCGGTCCATTTCCTGGTGCCGCCACCGGGCCCATCCCACGCGTCCCGGTTACCCACGGTCAGCCCGACGACGATCCGTGGAGCGGGACGGCGCCCGGATTCGAGTTCGAGCACCGCCGCCCGCGCGCGGCCCGCGGGCCCCACCAGCCCCCGCCGGGCCAGCCCGGCCACGGGCGCGTTCCCCGGGCGCATCCCGCCCCCCCGGCCGCCGAGTCGCGCCGGTTCCGGTACACGCCGACGGTGAGCCAGCCGACGTCGATGCAGGCCCCGCCGCAGGCCTGGCCCGATGACGACGTAATCATCCCGCCCGGCTTCGAGTTCGGCGAGACGACCGGACCCGGCGCCGGTTTCCCGGCGCCGCCCCCCGCCCCGGGCCGGCCCGCGGACGCTCCCGGGGCCGGCCGGGCGGCCGGCGCCGAATGGGCCGGCCTGCTCCGCTCGCTGCTGCCCCAGCCGGTCAAGCGCCGCTGGTCCCGGGAGTTCGTGAACGGCCTGGAGTTCCGCGGCTGGGGGATCAGGGTGGCGATCCCGATCCTGGCCATGGTGGTCTTCGGCGTCGCCGTCGTGGTGATCGCCGGCGCGAACAGCGGCCACGCCGGGCCTACCCCGTCGGCGGCCTCGCTCGGCTTCCCGCCCGCGACCCTGGCGGGCAACGACTTCACCGCCGCGGGCAGCGGCCGCGGCATCACCCAGACGCTCGGCCGGGTCGCGAGCGTCGGTCACGAGATCGTGGCGGTGGGGTCGCAGGCCGGCACCCGCATCCCGCGGGCGCAGTTCTTCGTGTCCGGCGACGACGGGCGTACCTGGAGGCTGGGGGCGGTCAGGGACGCGGCCGGCGGCGTGCCGCCGCCGGGGCACGGCGCCATCTTCGTGGCGGGCGCCCAGGGCGCCTGGGTTGCCCTCGGTCCCGGCTCGATCTGGACCAGCGCGGACGGCCGGACCTGGACGCTGGCACCCGGAAACGGGATGCCGCTACGCCCCGGTGACCGGGTCAACGCGGTGACCAGGACGGCCCACGGGTTCATCGCCGTGGGCGCCAGCATCCCCGGCGGAGACCAGGCTAAAGCCACTCCGCTGATCTTCCTGTCGGCCAACGGGACCAGCTGGGATCGGCTCGACGCGGCCCGGCTGCGCCTGGCCGCGGGTAACGGCCACGCCCTGGACATCACGTCCGTGGCGGCGGCCGGCCAGCTGATCCTGATCTCCGGGGACGCCGTGACCACCAGGCCGAGGCGGACCGCGGCGGTCCAGGTCGGTGTCGCCTGGCTGAGCACCGACGGCGGCGCGACCTGGGCGCCGGTATCCGGCGCGGCCACCGGGCACGGGGCCCAGCCGCAGGTCGTCGGCGTGGCGGCGGCCGGCCACGGGTTCGTCCTGCTCCGGCCGGCCACCGTGGCCAGGCGGCCGGCCGTCGACGTCTTTTCCTCGCCGAACGGTCTGGCCTGGACGTTCCGGGCCACCCTCGGAGCCCCGGCCGGGTTCACCGCCCTGATGGCCAGCGGCGGTCCTGACGGAGCGGTGCTGGCCGGAGAAACGGGCGTCACCGGCCAGGCGGCCCGTAACCTGACCGCGTTCGTCTCGGCCGACGGCCGGACCTGGCACCAGGCCCGCCCGTTCGGCACCGCCGCGGCGCAGGACGTCTCCGGCGTGGCGCTGGCCCCCGGCGGCGCCGTGGTCACCGCGGGCATCAGCGACGCCCCCGACGCCCGCCAGCCGGTAATCACGCTGACCGGGGTGAACGCCGCGGCGCGGCGGGTGGACATCGCGATGATCCGGGGCGCGGTCGAGCCGCAGGTGGCCGTCAACAGCATCGCCGCGCAGGACAGCATGCAGGTGGCGGTGGGCAGCGCCAACGGCTATCCCGCCGCGTGGACCTCGGGCAACGGCGGCAGTTCGTGGACGCGGGCCGTCGGCGCCCTCCCGGCCGTGTTCAGCAGGCCCGGGTCGCAGCGGCTGACCAGCGTGACGCACGGCCCGATGGGCTGGCTGGCGGTGGGCGACGTCACGGCGTCCGCCCCGGAGCACCCGGTCGTGGTCGTCTCCGCCGACGGCACCGGCTGGCAGGCGGCCGACGGCGAGCGCGTCTTCGGCGCGTCCGGGCTGTTCACCGAGCAGGCGGCCGCGAACACCAGGGGCTACGTCGTCGTCGGCCACCAGAACGTCAAGCGACTGCAGAACGGCCGGGTCGTCTCGGTCCGCACCGAGGCCGCGGTCTGGTGGTCGGACACCCTGACCGGCTGGCAGCGTGGCGGGGACGCCACCGCGGGCGCGCTCGACGGAACCGGTAACCGGCAGATGAACGCGGTCACCGCCGGCGGGGCAGGTTTCGTGGCGGTGGGCTCGCACGGCGACCAGCCGTCGGCCTGGACCTCGGGCGACGGCGGCCGGACCTGGCGCCAGGCCGATCTGCCCATCCCAGTCGGCTCCACCCAGGCCACGCTCGAGCACGTGGCGAGCGCCGGCCGCATCGTGGTCGCCGTGGGCACCGCGGTCACCACCGCGGGCCGGGCGGTGCCGTTCGCGGCCAGCTCGGCCAATGGCGGGGCCAGCTGGGCCGAATCCGCCCTCCCGCTGCCGCCCGGCCTGGCCTCGGTCACCGCCCTGGTCGCGGCCGGCCGCACCTTCACCGCCACCGGCAGCTACGGCAGCACCCCGGGCCACCAGAACGTGGTGGTGTGGACGTCGGCTGACGGCTCGGCCTGGCGGGCGGCCGAACCCGCCGGCAAGGGCCTGACCGGGCCGGGCATCCAGGCCATCACCGGCCTCGCCGTGGCCGGCAGCACGGTGACCGGCGTCGGCTTCACCGCCTCCCCGGTCGGCGAGCAGCCCGTCTTCTGGCAAGCCCCGGTCAGGTAGCGGGGCGCACCACAGCGACATCGGTCGGACGGGCGTGACGCGGACCGGAGCCGCTTTCGTCACTCCGGCATCACCGGCAACACGGCAAACGCGTGGATGCCCACCAGTACTAACGACAGCGGCACCTTAGGGAGTACGTCTCGCTGTGCGTCAAGAAGCACATGTTCAGTCCCGAGATACGCATAGGAGTACGATTCCTTCATGATCGCGAAGGATTTACTACTCTATAGGGTACAAAAGTCTTCGTGATCATGGGATTCGCTGGCTCCTGCCACTGATGCCGGTCACACGCCGCTGACCGGCGGAGGCGGGCCGAACACGTCGTCGCGGCGGTTGGCCAGGCTGGGCAGGCTGGCCCGGACGGTCGCCACCAGGCCCGTGTCGACCTCGGCGACCGTCACGCCGGCCGCGGGCCCGAGGTCGGCCCGGACCACGCCGAGCGGGTCGACCAGCATGCTGCGCCCGATGCCGGTCGCGGCCTTGGTGGGCGGTTCGTCCGGGTCGGGCACCTGGCAGACGGCCGCCACCCACATGGTGTTCTCGATGGCACGAGCCCGCACCAGGGTGACCCAATGCTCTTCCTTGAACAAGCCGGCCGCCCAGGCGGCGGGCAGCACGAGCAGCTCGGCCCCGGCCACCGCGAGCGCCCGGGACAGCTCGCCGAACCGCACGTCGTAGCAGATCGCCAGGCCGGCGCGAACCCCGGCGAGCGTGCACGCGACCGGCGCGGACCCCGGCGCCACCTCGTCGGACTCGCGGTGGCCGAACGCGTCGAACAGGTGCAGCTTGCGGTAGGCGGCGACCATCTCGCCGGTCCCGTCGTAGGCCACCGCGGTGTTGTGCACCCGGCCGCCCGGGGCGGGCTCGAACACCCCGGCCACCAGCGCCACCCCGGTCTGCTTGGCCCCGGCGGCCAGCCCGGAGCAGAACGGGCCGTCCAGCGGCTCGGCCGCGGCGCGCAGGTCCGAGCCGAACCTGACCTGGGTCGCCTCGGGGAACACTGCCAGGTCCGCGCCCCTGTCGGCGGCCTCCGCCAGGGCGTCCCTGACCCGGCCGGAGTTGACCTCGGGCCGTGAGCTGACCGGTATCTGGCACAGTGCGACTCGCATACCTAAAAGCGTATCTCGGGGGGGCCGGGGGGTCGTCCCCCCGGAGGCCAGCAGAGCCTAGCCGCCGAACGCGTGATGTCATTGGGCTCATGAGCCGACCACTGCTGAACCGGCGCCTGGAGGGCCTCGGCACCACGATCTTCGCCGAGATGTCCGCGCGCGCCCTGGTCACCGGGTCCGTCAACCTGGGCCAGGGTTTCCCTGACCGGGACGGCCCGGCCAAGATCGCCCAGGTCGCGGCCGACGCGATCCTGGCCGGCCGCGGCAACCAGTACCCGCCGGGCCCCGGGGTCCCGGAGCTGCGCCAGGCCATCGCAGCGCACGACGAGCGGTTCTACGGCCTTCGGTACGACCCGGACGGCGAGATCCTGGTTACCGCCGGTGCCACCGAGGCGATCGCGGCGGCCATGCTCGCGCTGGTCGAGCCGGGCGACGAGGTGATCGCGTTCGAGCCCTACTACGACTCCTACGCGGCCAACATCGCCATGGCCGGCGGCGTCCGCGTGCCGGTCACGCTGCGCCCGCCGCACTTCCGCCCCGACCTGGCCGAACTCACAAAAGCCATCACACCCCGTACCCGCCTCATCCTGCTCAACAGCCCGCACAACCCGACCGGCTCGGTCTTCACCCGCGACGAGCTCGCCGCCATCGCGGCGCTGGCCGTCGAGCGCGACCTGCTCGTGGTCACCGACGAGGTCTACGAGCACCTCGTCTTCGACGGCGAGCACGTGCCCATCGCACGGTTCCCCGGCATGAGGGACCGAACGGTCTCGGTTTCCTCCGCCGGCAAGACATTCTCCTTCACCGGCTGGAAGATCGGCTGGGTCAAGGCCACGCCGGAGCTGGTGACCGCGGTGAAGACGGCCAAGCAGTTCCTCACCTTCGTCAGCGGCGGCCCGTTCCAGTACGCCGTGGCCGAGGCGCTCGCGCTGCCGGACGAGTACTACGCCAGGCTCCGCGACGACCTGATGGCCCAGCGCGACCTGCTGTGCGCCGGGCTGAGCGAGATCGGGTTCGAGGTCTACCAGCCGCAGGGCACCTACTTCGTCACCGCGGATATCAAGCCCCTGGGTTTCCAGGACGGCGTGGAGTTCTGCCGGAACTTGCCGGATCGCGCCGGCGTGGTCGCCATCCCGACCGCCATCTTCTACGACCACCCCGAAGCGGCCCGCGGCCACGTCCGCTTCGCCTTCTGCAAGCGCCCCGAGGTGCTGACCGAGGCTCTGCGCCGCCTGTCCCGCCTGACCAGGCGCTGATCCGCATACGACCAGGGGCAATTCTTACCGAATGGACCGCGGTGCGTGCCCCGGTAACCGCGACAAGCATCGTCATTACGATTGCGGCGTCGAGACCTCGGCCCTGCTGACAGCGGGGCCGAGAAGGCATCCACGGACATCGCGCGCCGGTTCGACATGATCAGGGTCGAGGACTTGCGAATCAGGAGCATGACGCTCTCGGCCAAGGGGACCGCCGGGGCACCCGGCCAGAACGTCCGCCAAGCGCGCTTCGTGTGCACGGCCTGCGGTTTCGCCGACCACGCAGACGTGAACGCGGCCCGGAACATCGCGGCGGGGCACGCCGTGACTGCGCGGGGAGGCGACGGGGTTGCCCGGCCTGTGAACCGTGAACCTCAACTGCTGCTCCAATCGGCGTAGTGGCTGGAATCCCCCGCCTTCGGGCAGGGGAGGATGTCAACGAGGTACCGTGCGCATCATGAACGCCGAACTGCTGCGCGCGGCCGAGGCGGCCACCGGCTTCATGCCGACTGCCGAAGGCCTGGCCCTATACGGCGCGGCCGCGCGCTACGCCGGCTGCGGGCCGGTGCTCGAGGTCGGCAGCTACTGCGGCAAGTCCACGATCTACCTGGCCGCGGCGGCCCGCGAGGCGGGCCAGCTGGTCGTCACCGTGGACCACCACCGCGGCTCGGAGGAGCACCAGCCCGGCTGGGAGTACCACGACCCGGGTTTCATCGACCCGGGCACCGGCCGCCTGGACACGCTGCCGAGGCTGCGCGCCACGCTGGCCGCGGCCGGGATCGAGGACGACGTGGTGGTCGTGGTGGGCCGGTCCGCCGAGGTGGCCAGGCTGTGGCGGACGCCGCTCGGCCTGGTGTTCATCGACGGCGGCCACACCGACGCCGCCGCGGTCGCCGACTACGAGGGCTGGGCGCCGTGGGTCGCGCCGGGCGGCGTGCTGGCCATCCACGACGTGTTCCCCGACCCGGCCGACGGCGGCCAGGCGCCGAACCGGATCTACCAGCGGGCGCTGAAGTCCGGCGCGTTCACGGAAATCCCCGGGGCAGGCTCGCTGCGCCTGCTGGAGCGCACCGGCGACGGCATCGGCTGACCCCAGGCCCGTTCGGCTCCCTAGGCGCGGCCGGCTGGCTCGCAGCCGCACGCGGTGCGGTCCCCGGGCTGGCCCGCCTCGTCGTCGGCGTCCCTGAAGATCCCCGCGCCGCCGCTGAAGCCGGCCAGCGCGTCCGCCGCCAGCACCACCGCGGCCGCGGTCCAGCTCGATCGCTCCCGCGGGAACGGCGCCTGGTTGGCGATCTGCCAGCCGGTCCAGTAGGAGCCGTCCTGGTGGCGCAGGTGCTGCACGCTCGCGAACACCTCGAGCGCCCGGTCGCGCATCCCGCAGGCGTCCAGCGCGATGACCAGTTCGCAGGTCTCGGCCGCGGTGACCCACGGCTCGTCGCTGACGCACCGGACCCCGAGACCGGGAACCACGAACGTGTCCCACTCCGCCGCCAGCCGGCGGTCCGCGTCCTCGCCGCGGACCGCGCCGCCGAGCACCGGGTAGTACCAGTCCATGGCGAACCGGCTCTTGTCCGCGAACGCCTCCGGGTGCCGGGCCACCAGGTGCCCGAGCTGGTCCGCCGCGAGCTCCCAGTCCGGCCGCGGGTCGTCGGCCAGCTTGGCCAGCGCCACTGCGCAGCGCAGGCTCTGGTGGATGCTCGCGCACCCGGACAGCAGCGCGTACGTCCCCGGCAGGCCGGCCGCGTCCCGCTCCCAGAGCACCTCGCCGCGCGTCGTGCCCAGGCCGAGCGCCCAGCCCACCGCGCGCCGTACCGTCGGCCACATGGTCAGCGCGTGCCGCTCGTCGCCGGTCACCAGGTACTCGTGCCAGGCGCCGACGGCGACGTAGGCGGCGTGATGGCTTTCGGCCGCCGGATCGGTGATGCGCCCGGATTCGACCGAACGGGCCCATGAGCCGTCGGCGCGCTGGGTTTCGCGCAGCCACCGGTAGGCCCGCCGGGCCGGCTCGCGCAGTCCGCAGGCGCTCAGCGCCATCGCGCACTCCACGTGATCCCAGGCGTCCACGTGCCCGTCCGGCCAGGCGATCGCCCCGGACCGGTCCTGCACCCGGGCGATGGACTCACCGGTCGCCAGCACGTCGGCCCGCTCCAGCGCTTCCCCGATGGTCTGCTGCCCCTCAGCCATCCGCCCGCCCAGGGGCCGCTTTCACGGCGTACACCACCAGGCTCTTCCCGATCAGCGGGTTCAGCGCCTGTTCGGCGAGCCGGGTCACGGCCGGCCCGCGCATGATGTCCCAGACCAGCATCCGGTGATACGCGCTGGTCAGCCGGTGCTTGTCGTTGTGCACACCGACCGCGCACTTGAGCCACCAGTACGGCGAGTGCAGCCCGTGCGCGTGGTGGTGCCAGAGCGCGGTCAACCCGGCCCGGGCCAGTTTGGCTTGCAGTTCGACCCGTGTATAGATGCGCACATGCCCCCCGGGGACCTCGTGATACTCAGTGGACAACGCCCAGCACACGCGTTCGGGCAGGAAGCTCGGCACCGTGATCGCGGCCAGGCCGCCCGGCCGCAGCACCCGGGCGAGCTCGTTCATCGCCCGCTGATCGTCACCGATGTGCTCCAGCACCTCGGCCGCGATCACCCGGTCGAACATGCCGTCGCCGAACGGCATGGCCGTGGCGTCCCCCGAGATCGCGGTCGCGCCCGCCTCCGCTGCGGCCTCGCCCGCCGTCCGCATCGCGCCGAACATCCCGGTCACCGGGGCCAGTTCGGCCGGGTCCAGGTCGAAGGCCACGACGTCCGCGCCACGCCGGTACACCTCGAACGCGTGCCGCCCGCCGCCGCAGCCCAGGTCGAGCACGCGGTGGCCGGGCCGGACCGGAAACCGGCGGAAGTCAACGGTCAGCACTCGGCCTGTCCTTTCGTGCCTGTCCCTTCGTGGTGGCCAGCCCTTCCATCGCGGCCAGGTACTGCCCGGCGGTGGCCTCGGCCACCGCGGACCACGCGAACCGCTCGCGGACGCGGCGCAGGGCCCGGTCCGCCAGCGCGTCCCGCTCGGCGGGGGAGTGGTGCAGCCGGCGCAGCACGGCCGCGAGTTCCTCGTCCTCGCCCGGCGTGACCAGGACGGCGGCGTCGCCGGTGACCTCGGGCAGCGCCCCGGTCCGGCTCGCCACCAGCGGGGTGCCGGAGGCCATGTGCTCCACCGCGGGCAGCGAGAAACCCTCGTACAGCGACGGCACCACGGCGATCTCCGCGCTGGCCAGCAGGGCCGAGAGCGCCTCGTCGGACAGGCCGCGGGTGAACGTGACCCGGTCCGCCAGGGACAACTGCGCGGCCAGCCGTTCGGTGGCGGGCGCGGGCTTGCCCACGATGACCACGTGCGCGTCGGTGTCGGTGACGAGCTTGCCCACCGCGCGCAGCAGCGTGCCGGTCCCCTTGATCGGCGAGTCGGCGCTGGTCACCGCCACGATCCGGCCCGGCACCCTGGGCTGGGTACGCGGCCGGAATATCCGGGTGTCCACGCCCAGCGGGATGATGCGCACGTGCTCGGGCCGGATCCGGAAGTCGCGGCAGATGTCGTCCCGGGACGACTCGGACACGGTGATCAGCGGCCCGGTTCCGGCGAGCCGCCGGGCCACCCGGGCCTGCATCCGGACGAACCCGTACCAGCGCCGCTTGTTGAGGGCGGCGAGCCTGCCCGACGAGGCCAGGTCGATCCGCTTGTCCACGCTGATCGGGTGGTGGATGCTCGTCACCAGCGGCAGTCCGACCCGGCGCACGCCGAGCATCCCGTAGCCCAGGCCCTGGTTGTCGTGGACCACGTCGAAGTGGCTGGCCCGTTCGGCCAGGACCCGCAGCGCCCGGATGCTGAAGGTCAGCGGCTCGGGAAAGGCGCCGCCCCACATCATCGCGGTCTCCAGCACGTCCGCCCAGTCGCGGTACTCGCCCCAGCGCGGGGTGCGGAACGGGTCGCTGTCGCGGTACAGGTCCAGGCTGGGCACCTCGCGCAGCACCGGACCCGGGTCCAGTTCCGGGTACGGCTGGCCGGAGAACACCTCGACGTGGTGCCCGAGCCCGCAGAGTTCCCTGCTCAGGTGGCGCACGTAGACGCCCTGGCCGCCGCAGTGCGGCTTGCTGCGATACGACAGCAGCGCGATGCGCAGCGGGCGGTTCAAGATAACCACGGGGCACCTTACCACTCAGTAGCCCTCCCGTTCTTGAGCAGGCCCGAGTGGACCAGGGTTACCAGGCACCCGCCCTCCCGCCCGTGTCCCCGGCCCGCCCGCTACCCCTGATGCTCTTGCTCCCCGACTTATTACCCTGACCACTCTTGCGCATCCCAGCCGCCCAACCACCTCGTTCGTACTGCGTGGATGCCGCGTTCACGCAGTTCCAGCTCAATGCCGTTCCGCTAATGGGCGGAGGCCGGGCGGCACGCTCCCCGGAAACCGGACTCAGGTCACGTCGGCACCATCAGCATCACGGTCCGCGCGCGCCGGACCGGCGGAACGGCTTGCCGCGGCCTGGGCCGGCCGCCGTGGGAGCCGCGGCGCGGAGTGCGTTACAACAGTCTGGGGTACCCGTGAGAAGACAGGAAAGGGTGGTAACGACGTGACGCATCGGTTCCCGGCACTGATCGCGGCTCCGGCGCCTGCCGCGGAACGGCTCTGGCTGACCGGGGCGCGGCTTTTCGACGGTACCGGGGCGGCGCTGCGCGAGAATACCGCGATCCTGGTCGAAGACGGTGTCATCCGCCGCGTCGCGGACGACCGGGAGCGGTGCCCGGACGGCGCTCGCCCGGTCGACCTAGGCCGGCGGGTGCTGATGCCGGGACTGACCGACGCGCACACCCACGCGTCCGGCCGCGTGCCGCACACCGCCAATGGGGCCGAGGAAGCACTGCCGGGGGTCGCGGCGCACTTCCTGCAGGCCGAACTCCGTGACTACCTGCGCTTCGGCGTAACCACCATCCGGGTCTGCGGGTCGCAGGGGCTGATGCCGCAGCAGGCCAGGCAGGCCATGCGCTATGGCGCGTTCCGCGGTCCCCGCCTGCTGACCTGCGGGAAAATCATCTCGGCCACGGCACCGGGCGGGCGCTTCTACGGCGATATGTACCGGGAGGCGGATGGTCCGGACGACATCAGGCGCGCGGTCAGGGAACAGATCCGGTACGGCGCGGACTTCGTCAAGGTGATGACGACCGGCGCTCGATCCAACGAACTCGAGGACCCCGATCCGCTTCAGCTCACCGAGCCGGAACTGGCCGCCGTCGCCGACGAGGCGCATCGGCTGGGCTACCGGGTGGCCGCGCACGCCGAGGGCCTGGACGGCTGCGCCGCGGCGATCAGGCACGGCATGGATACCATCGAGCACGGTATGTACCTGCACCAGCGACCGGACCTGCTGGAGGCGATGGCCGCCGGGGGACAGGTCCTGGTGCCCACGCTGTCGGGCTACTACTGGATGGCCGGAATGGGGGAGGCGATCGACCCGGCGGCCGGGCCGGGGAAGCCGCTCGGCGCCGACGCGGCGCACGCCGATCCCGGGATGCCTCCCATGCTGACCGGGCTGGCGCAGTTCAACCTCGAGCAGGGCGCGGCCAGCATGCGAGCCGCCCGCCTGGCGGGCGTGCCGATCGCGCTCGGCAGTGACGTGCGCCTGGCCACCGGGCTGGAGATCCAGCGGATGGTGCACCACGGGCTCACCCCGGCCGAAGCGCTGGTCGCCGCGACCAGGACCGCGGCCGAGGCGCTCGGTCTGGGTGAGCACATCGGCACGGTGACCGAGGGCAAGCTCGCCGACCTGATCGTCGTTGACGGGGACCCGCTGACCGAGCCGCGCTTGCTCTCCGACCCCGGCCGCATCTGGCTGGTCTTGCAGCTCGGCGTCCCGGTCGCCGGGCAGGCCCTGACCAACGAGGCCCCAACCAGCCCGGCCCTGACTAGCCCCGCTCAGACTAGCCCCGCTCAGACTAGCCCCGCTCAGACTAGCCCCGCTCAGACCAGCCCGGCCAGCTGAGGTGGTGGCGCGGGTTCTGCTGCAACGCTACGGCTTCGCCGTGGCGTATCTGGCCGGTGTCGTCGCCGCCGGGCTCGCCTACACCCTGCTGGACCCGGACGCCCAGGCCCGGCTGATCGCCTGGGCCAGTACGAACGTGGCCAACTTGGAACACGAGCCGGTGGGCCCGCTGCTGGTCTCCGCGTTCGTCACGTCCGGGTTCTTCGCGGCCTGGCCGGCGCTCATCGCGCCGGCCGTCTTCGGCGCGAACCGTGCCCTCGGCAACACCAGGACAGCACTGGTCTGCCTGGCCGGGCACGTGATCGGATCCCTGGTCAGCGAGGGCATCCTCGCCTACCGGATCGACGCCGGCCAGCTCTCCGCCGCGAACCGGCACATCAGCGACGTGGGCCCGTCCTACGTGGTGCTGTCGGCCATCGTGATCGCGCTGGCCTGCGGCGGCTGGCTGGTGCGCGCGCTGGCCGCCGTGGACCTCGCGGTGCTGGTGTTTCCCGGCCAGGTCTTCGGCGGTCTGAGCCACCTCGACGTGGCCGCGGTCGGACACCTGACCGCGGCGCTCACCGCCGCCGTGGCCACCGCCCTCATCCTGTTCCGCCGGAGCCGGAGCCGGAGTCGGCGCCGAGCCTCAGGCGCCTCAGGCGGCTACGTGACCGACGCCCACCCCGATCAGGTAGGTGACCGCGACGGCGCAGGCGCCTAGGATCAGCTGCCGGATCGCGCCCCGCCAGAACGGCCGGCTGGTCAGCCGGGCCACCATGCCTCCGCCGGCGATCGCGGCAACGGCGGCGAGCCCGAGCGCGAGCACCATCAGATTCAGGCCGGCCAGGTACGGGATGAGCGGGATGACCGCGCCGACCGCGAACGAGGCCAGCGAGGCGCCCGCGGCCACCACCGGCGAAGGCAGCTCGCCCGGATCCACCCCCAGCTCCTCCAGCGCGTGCACGGCCAGCGCCTTTTCCGGGTGCGCCGAGATCTCCGCGGCGGCCTGCCG
>WNFY01004361.1_pt1 | contig 22377 bp, 21 predicted proteins | sample 5400091 | NCBI WGS metagenome assembly WNFY01 (sample SAMN13153364, study PRJNA577476) | soil metagenome | isolation source: 60 cm soil or saprolite under grassland replicate 1 | place: USA:California | collected 2016-06-15
AATCGCTTCCCCGGCGAGAACTTGCTCTTGCTGGCGCTCACCACTCCTGTCTGGGCTATTGTGGGTTGGGATTTTCACCGTGGAGCTATCAAGACATTGCGCCACGGCAGCGCGAATATGGATACCCTCATCTCGCTTGGCTCGACCGCGGCCTATATCATGAGTGTTGTGGCAACCTTTTTCCCGCAAGTCATTGGCTCCGTCACCTTCTATGACACCACTGCTTTGATCATCACCTTGATCTTTTTGGGGAAGTACCTTGAGGCTCGTGCGACAGGGCAGACCAACGAGGCCATCAGGAAATTGATCGGCTTGCAACCCCGTACCGCTCGTGTTATCCGTGCTGGACAAGAAGTCGAGCTTCCTATAGAGCAGGTACAGGTTAGCGATGAACTCATCGTGCGTCCTGGCGAAAAAATCCCCGTAGACGGTGTCGTTCTTTCTGGCCTCTCCTCGGTCGATGAGTCGATGATTACAGGCGAGAGCATTCCCGTTGAAAAAGGTGAGGGCGAACCGCTGATTGGTGCGACCATCAACCAGCGAGGACTGTTACACATGCAAGCAACGAAAGTTGGGGCCGACACTGTCCTGGCAAGCATCATCCGTATGGTTGAGCAAGCACAGGGATCGAAGGCTCCCATCCAGCGACTGGCTGACACCATTTCGGGCATTTTCGTCCCGATTGTACTGGTGATCGCTGCCCTCACTTTCATTGCCTGGGCGATAATCGGCAACGTAACCGCCGCCAATGCCGCTGGCATGATGGGCGCCAGCAATCCCTGGATTATTGCTATCATCGCCGCAGTCGCTGTGCTGGTTGTTGCCTGCCCATGTGCATTGGGGCTGGCGACGCCAACGGCCATCATGGTTGGCACAGGCAAAGGAGCCGAACAGGGTATTCTGATCAAAGGTGGCGAGAGCCTGGAACGCATCCAGGCAGTGCGTGCCGTGCTGCTTGACAAGACGGGTACCATCACCAAAGGCAAGCCCGAACTGACCGATACCATCGCGCTTGCTGGTATACCGGTAGAAGATCTGCTGCGCCTCGTTGCCGAGGTGGAGCAAGGCTCCGAGCATCCCCTGGCAGCGGCGATTGTAGAGGGTGCCAGGGCGCGAGGTATCACACTCGGCAATACTCCCGAACAGTTTACCGCTTTTGCCGGGCGTGGTCTTGAAGCCACAATTGATGGTCATTCGGTACTCGTTGGGACTCGTCGTCTCCTGAGTGAGCGCGCTGTGAAGTATGGCGCGGTGGAGGTTCAACTGGCGGCGTTGGAACAGCAGGGCAAGACGGCCATGATCGTCGTGATCGATGGCAACGTGGCGGGGTTGATCGCTGTTGCCGATACAGTCAAGGTTGGCTCAGCGGAAGCCGTCAAAAAGTTGCGCGCGCAGGGACTCGATGTTTGGATGATTACCGGCGATAACCGGAGAGCGGCGCAGGCGATTGCAGCACAGGTTGGTATCCCTGCCGATCATGTGCTGGCGGAGGTTCTACCAGAAGACAAAGCCAACCAGGTCAAAAAGTTACAGGAACGGGGCCTGGTCGTGGCCTTTGCAGGTGACGGCATCAATGATGCCCCCGCGCTCGTACAGGCCGATGCTGGCATAGCGATGGGCACCGGTACGGATATCGCGATGGAAGCGGCGGATATTACGCTGGTCAAGGGAAACTTGAAAAGTGTCGCAACGGCGCTGGAGCTCTCGCGAGCAACACTACGCACCATCAAACAGAATCTCTTCTGGGCCTTTGCGTATAACGTCATTTTAATCCCAACGGCCATTCTTTCGCCGCTGATCCCATTCTTACGCGAGAATGCGCCTATCTTCGCGGCGGCGGCAATGGCACTGTCGTCGGTTACAGTGGTAAGCAATTCGCTGCGGCTGAGGCGGTTCGGGCGCAAAGAAAACGAGTAATAACGCCCCCGCCGGACTCGAATGAAAGCGATGCGCACGGTTTTTTCCGTCGCAGACGGCACCCAGCTATATGTGCGGTTGCGGGTTTGGCAGACGCAGTCTGCCAAACCCGCAACCGCACAAATTCAACTCTTCCAATGGTTAGATCGTACATGTTATGCTATTGGCGTAGCTAACGATATAGCGAATCAGGGCGATGTACAAATTCTCAAAGCCGGGATGAGGGGCCAGTATTGTAGAGTGCGGATTTATCCAGCACGTATTGCGGATTTATCCAGCACGTCCCTTACACCCCGGCTTTCATAAAAAGGTCTTGTCTTCTATGCAAAAAAAGGCGCCACGTATAAATAGATTTTCGCAAATGGTGCGATTTATCAGGGTATCGAGACTGTTGTTATGGACGATCTGGGTTATCTATCGCGAGCGGCGGCGCGTGATCCGCGCTCGTGAACGCGGAAACTACGAGGTTCAACCAAATATTGACGTGTTAGTCCAGGTGCTTGTCGCGTTTCGTGTCACTGCCATCAAACTTGGCGTGTTGATGATTAAACTGGGACAGTTCCTCAGTTCGCGTGCCGACCTGTTACCGGAACAGGCGCTGGCCGCGCTCAGTTCACTGCAGGACGAGGTGCCGCCCGCACCGTTCAGCCACGTCGTCTCGGTGATCGAGACAGAATTAGGAAAACCTGTTGAGCAGGTTTTTAGTGTTTTGGAGCGCAAGTGCACCGCTGCGGCCTCACTTGGACAGGTGCATAAAGCTATTCTCGCCTCTACCGGTGAGGAGGTGGCCGTCAAAATTCAGCGGCCCAATATCGACCAGCTCGTCAGTATGGATCTGAGCACGCTGAAATTTGTCATCTGGGTGATAAACCGCTTTGTGGATACGGGCGAATTTATCGATCTCGTGGGCGTCTACCGGGAATTTAAGCGCACCGTCTACGAGGAAATTGATTATGTTACCGAAGCAGCCAATGCGAAGCGCTTCAAAGAAATGTTCAAAGATGACCCAATCATTTACATCCCAGGGGTGCATGAAGAGTATACAACCCGGCGTGTTCTTGTGTTAGAGTGGATTGATGGCATCAAAATCAATGACTATGTTGCCCTGGAGGCGGCAGGCGTCAGCCGGCTCGAGGTGGCGAAACGGACTGTGAACACCTACTTCCACCAGTTCTTTGTCGAGGGTTTCTTCCACGCGGATCCCCATCCTGGTAATATCTTCGTACTGCCTGAAGGTAAGAGCGACAAGAAAGTAGCGGCGAGCGAAGGTCCTGTGATAGCTTTTGTCGATTTTGGCATGGTTGGTTCGCTCTCCAAAAATATGAAGAAATCGCTCAAGGACCTCTTCTTAAGTTTCGTGAGTCGTGATTCGCGCATGCTGGTCAAAGCCCTGTCCAATCTGGGCTTCATCGGCGAGGGGGCAAATATGGCGGCCCTGGAACGCGGAGTAGCGCTGATGATGGAGCAATATTACGGGATGACGCTGGGTGAGGCGAGAGAATTAGAAATTCCCGAAGTGGCCCAGGATGTAGAGAACTTGCTCTATGGGCAGCCCTTCCAGGTACCGGCGCAGTTTGCCTTCACAGGTCGAGCCATTGGCGTGCTGGCTGGCGTTTCGACGGGCCTGTCGCCGGATTTTAACTTTGTGGAGGTTGCCACACCATACGCGCGTAAGTTCCTGGGACTTGACACTGAGGGAGCGGGCCAGACCATTCAGGATATCTTAAATCAGGTAGTGGAGACGGGACGAGTTCTGCTGGCCTTGCCGCGTTCGTTGGAGCAGGTGATTACGAAACTGGAGACGGGGCAGATAGAGGTCAAGCTAAAAGATGGTTCAAATAATGGCCGCCGCGGTCGCCGCGGACGCAGGAGAGGTGGCGGGGGCAATGACAGAGCAGAGTCCGGTATGGGCGGTTTAGCCTGGGTGGTGATATTTCTCGCTGAAATGGCTGGCGGGATTGTGTTGACGATTGTGCATCTACCAGTCCCCGGCTGGTTTTGTCTGGGGCTGGCAGGAGTAACGGCCTTGGGATTGCTGGTGAGGCGGTAAGATAGATCATCCTGGCCTGTCACACTCCATCCACCTGCGCCTGTCGCTCACCTCGTCTATCCGACCGGCTCTCGTGCTGCACCTGGGTATGCGCGGCACGAGAGACGAGCGGATCCGATTATTCTCGGAAACCTGGAGCACCGTCTTGCTCGAAGAGGGAACTCCTGCCGTTTCCCTAACGTACCTCTGAAAGTTCTACAGTTCGTTCTCGGTTCGCCCTGGTTTCCTACCAGATGCGACGGCTCTTCCTCAGTACCACGGCCTCCGCCTCTCCGTTACGAGGATTCAACCGGGGTGGGTGGTGAAGCCACCGCAGGTTCATTCTCACCACCCAGACGACGGCGGGCCGTCTCACGACGCCCGACGGCTGGCACCTGCCTGGTGGCGGCAGCCAGGCCGAAGACGGGCATATTGCCATACACCACCTCGTACTGTCTTGCATTGACGAGGTAGGTCTCATGCCAGAAGCCCACACTGCCATCCGAGCCAATAGTCCGGTTATAACGTTGCCAGGCAGCCAGGTGTGGCTCTTGCCGATTTCTGGCAAACGTTTCAAGCTCTTCAAAGGAGCGCCAGTACTGGACAAGGGCGATGCCTCGCCAGTAGAAGAATACCTGCCCTCCCAGAAACCCTTTCTCAGGATGCTGGAACAGCGTGCGCAACATCGGCACCATCGCCCTCGCTGTCGGAATCCATTTTGAGAAAGCAAACCATTTGTTGATGCGCATGCCAATCAGAAACACCACAAAGGGTTCGTCGATCTGGGCGGTATAGCGTCCTGGCATCACTTTCGCCATGGGTTATCTCTCCTTCAGTGAGGAATGCACTTGCAAGATGGTCTCGCTGGGTTGCAGCTGCACCAGTTCGGCGCTGGCCTCCCAGAGTTCCGCCGCTTTGTGTTGATCGTAGGACTCCTGGGACGAGGCTCGCTCGTTCATCCCTTCAAAGTATTTGCCGGTGGTATGTTCCAGGGCGGGATCGAGCACCAGGTGAGCCAGTCCTTTTGCCACGGCTTCTGGAGTGGACATATCTGGGAAAAGGGGCCGCATCAGTGGTAACAAGACATTCCAGCCGAAATGCTCGAAGGCACCGGCATCGCGTGCCAGCCCGGTGCCAGGGGTGGGACCTGGATTAAAGGCATTGACAGTAATGGGATGCTCGGGGGTGCTGTATCCGTGTGCCTCAAGCCGGCGAGCCAGTTCGTAGGCGTAGAACACGTCGCACAGCTTAGAGGTGCTGTAGCGGCGCATGCCCACCTTCTGAGGGGTCTCGTTGCTCTCCTCTGCCTCGGGATAGTGCTCTGGCCAGGCTAAGGCTCGCGCATCGCGGTAACGGGGCGGGTTGATGCCCACGAAGCGGTGGAGAGAGCTTTGATACTCGGGATCATGCGCATCACTGCTTACAAACACAATACGAGCCGGGGCAACCAGGTGGGGCAGCAGCAGGTTCACCAGCAAAAAATGCCCGAGACAATTGACGCCAAAGGTCATCTCGAAACCATCCTGGGTGTAGGTCGTCCCTGACACAACTTGCAGGCCCGCATTACAAATGATCGCATGCAAGGGAGGCAGGTCTCGGGCGATCACCTCCCTGACGAACGAGCGCACTGAGACAAGGGATGCCAGATCAAGGGACATCCACTCGATGTGCTGATTGCCGGTTGCATGCTTCAACTTGTTCACCGCCCGCTCGCCTTGAAGCTGGTTGCGGCTGGCAAGGACGACAAACCGGTCAGGGTGAGAGGCGGCGAGCGAGCGCGCATACGCATACCCCAACCCGGAGGTACCTCCCGTGATAATGATTGTTTGAGGGAGATCATGTGTATGACTGGTCATAGAAATCTTCTCCTTTTCTTCTCTCAATGAGCAGTAAACCAATATAACTAAAATAACAGTGTTAAGTCAGGCACAAAAAAACGCTAGTGCTGCCGCAAGCCCTGGCACTCCATCTGCCACGCGGTCTCCATCGTTCGCTGAATGCGGGAGGCGTCGAACATTGGCATGGTAATCGCCAGGGAGACCATACCATGCACCACAGCCCAGAGGACATCGCTATAGCTCTCTACATCACCTGGTCGTAGAACTCCGGCATCAATAGCTTGCTGTACGGTCTGCTGCAACACCCGAAAGCTCGCAATGCGCGGCTGGCTCTCACCCGCAGGTCTGTGCGTCAAGAAATCGGTACGCTGCATGAACATGAGTTGATAATAGACCGGGTGCTGTAAGCCAAAGGCCACGTAGGCTCGACCGAGTGCGATGAGTCGCTCCCAGGGATCCTCCTGGCTTTCCGCAGCGGTCGCCAGCTGTTGGCCGAACCGTACAAACCCTTCATCGACCACCGTGAAGAGCAGATCGTCCTTATCGCGAAAGTAGAGATAGATGGTGGTGGGAGAGTAGCCAATGCGCTCAGCCACCTTGCGCAACGAGAAGCGCTCATAGCCCTGCTCCAGGAACAATGTGCCTGCTGCGGTCAGGATGGCCTGACGCAGTTCTTGTTTTTCCTGTGCCTGCCGGTGGCGAATCGCCTGGCGCAGGCGTTGGGCCTGTGTGCCCACTGTGCTTTTCTTCATAACACTACTCCTTTAGATAACACTGTTATTTTAACAGATAAATGCGGGTTTGTCAAGGGCGCCGTCAATGCACATCTCGCGCGGCGTCATTTTTCTGACAATAATTTTTCGTTCTCTCTGCGAAAAGGGCCGCTCTTTCCTGGTTGACACACTTCCTCGTCATGCTCTATATTAAGGCCAGATGGTGTGTGGTGCGCTCCGGCGCACAGTGCTCCGGCTTCACCAATCTCTGAGGAGGGGAGGTTGGGTTCTCGGGCACGTTTCAACGGACTTGGCCCTGGGCAGCACCCTATATGATGGGGAGACCTGGCCAGGGAATTGGCCCGATTGGGTCAGAGAACAAGAGCAAACCAATGAACGACACCCAGACGAGTGTCCACTATCCCAAGCCGCCTCGGCCTGTCCGAATCCTGGCCAACGCGATAGCGACGACCATCTTGCGTTCCCCATGGCATAGGATGAGGAGCGACCGGCTCCTGCTTCTCACGTTTACCGGGCGCAAGAGTGGGAAGGAGTTTACGACGCCGATGCGCTATGTGCAGGAGGGCGAAACGCTGAGGCTTCGGGTGGTGAGGTCTCCCTGGTGGAAGAATCTGGTTGGGGAGGCCACGGCGGTCCGTTTTCACGATTCTATTGCGAAGACAGCTCTGTGAAAACAGGTGTTTTGTTGTCACAAAAAGAATTAAGTTAAACAATAGCTACGCCGTTGGCTGCACCAGCGCCCATGCATCCTCCCCCAACCGCTCAACCAGGCCTTCGCGCTCCAATTTCAGCAGATGGGCCTCGACAGTCCTGGCCGCGACCGGATGTAAGCGCGGATCGACATCCATGTAAATCAGCGGTACTATCTGAGCAATCGTCGAGCCTCGCGGCAACTCCTCCAACGCCAGGATTACCTGCTCCTCGCGCTGCATACGGTGCTCAATGTACTCGGCAAGTTTAGCCTGGGGGTCGCTTATGGGAGGGCCGTGCGAGGGAACCATCTCCGCGATCTCCATCTCCTGCAGGCGCTTGAGCGTGTTGAGATAGTCCTGCAAGTCACCCTCTGGTGGATTGATTACCACTGTGCCGACACTGGCGATGATGTCGCCTGCAAAGAGAATTTTCTGGCGCTCCAGCAAGTAGCACAGGTGGTCAAAGCGATGTCCAGGAGTATGGATAGCACGCAGCGTGTCGTCCCCGGCAGGAAAGGTTGCGCCATCGGCAATTTCCCTGTCGGCCATAGGAACACCCTCGCGGCTGAAAGCATATATTGCCACGCCAAGTCGTTCTTTGAGAGCGAGCGCCCCGCCAATGTGGTCAGGATGTCCATGAGTGATGAGGATACGGCGAATAGTGCCCCGTTGCGAGCCCTCCTTTATGAGGGCGTCGAGATAGGCAATGTCATCAACCGCTGGATCGATGATCGTGGCACCCTCGGCCCCGCTGCCAAGAACAATGGTATTTGTGCCTGGCCCCGACATCATTGAGGGATTAGGGGCTAGAATAATAGTATAAGGGGTGTGCATCTTACAAGTTTCCTTTTCTTGGGACGCGATAACGACCTTTAACAGCATAATCTGGTCCCTATGAGCGTGTCATATGTTCGGGTACATCCCATTTATTATCGTCATCGCCGGGGAGATAGACGCGCGCTCCCCCTGCTCCTCCTATCCCTCCTGCCCCTCCGCCAACCCCCTGTTCCAGAATAGGGATGCGGGTGGCTACGTGCTGCATAGCAGTAGCTTCCAGGGCCTCTTCGACGCTGTGAAAGGCAGCCAGCTCGCGTAACTGGTAGATTGTGGCAAAAACGAGCGGGAATTCGTTGCGCTCGAAACGTTCCAGGGCCTCAACCGGTGCAATCCATATGCCTTCGCTGGTCTCCAGGCGATCATGCGCCGCCTGTTGTTCAGCAGGTGCGGTCGTGATAAAGAAATGTGTATCAAAACGCTTTGGCATCCCCTCGGGAGTAATCCAGTGTGCGAAGTAGCCGAGGCGGTCGGTCGCCAATCGGAGGTATTCGGTCTGAGCCATCTCTATCAAAGAACCTTTGCGCTCATTGAATGCCTGGCGATAGCCATCAAAACGGGCCACGTCTTCTTCATTGATAGCCAAAATCTGCCCATCGCGATAGGCAAGCAGTACGCCTGCCTCCTCAAAAAGCTCACGGATGGCGGCCGCCCTTGCGCCACTACCCAGGATAGTGCGACCCTCCGGGTCTGCCTCGCTGGGGGCAACGGGCGTACAAACCTCTTCCGCCTGCTCCGCGGCGCGATCATCGGCAGAGATTGAGCCGCCCGGAAAAACATAGACATCGGGCATAAAGTCGCTTTGGATAACCCTTCGGACCATAAACACTTCTATTCCTTGCCCAGAGGCCATACCACGCAGCAGCATAACTGCTGAGGCCAGGCGCGGTTGAACTGCCATGAAAGTTTTCTCCGTTCATATATGCATAGATTTGAATACTATTGTATAGTATCATACAGATACAGAGAAAAGAGCATCGTAATTTCAATGGAGTTTGAGCAACAAAAAGATAGCCCATCGCCTTTACGCGTCGGTCTCATAGGAAACCCGGTCGCGCACTCCTATTCGCCCCGTTTTCAACAGGCGGCATTCGATACCTGTGGTATCCCCGCGCGTTACGAACTCTGGCAGACAAGCGCGATTGATCTTCCCGCTCGGGTCGCTTCTCTGCTTGCACCACAGGCTTTGGGCGCGAATGTTTCTATTCCCTACAAAGAGGGAGGCTCTCCGTGAAATTTGTCAGCTTTTCTACTGCTGCCATTCCCAAACCACATCTGGGTCTTGTCCAGGGAAACGAAGTTCTCGACGTTGATCTCGCCTCGCAAGCACTGACACTCATCGGGCCTGATCAGATGCAGGATCTGATCGAGAAGTACGAGACGTGGAAGCCCCTGCTCCAGTCCATTATGGACAAAGCGGCTGGGCGCCGTTTCAGCGAGGTCAAGACCTCGTCCACACAGGAATATTATGTGCCTGGGGCTGAATTATGCCGAGCATGCCAAAGAGTCGGCGGAGGCGCATGGACGTACTGGACGTACGTCCACCCTGCCTGACCATGCCGTTATTTTCACCAAGGCTCCCACCACGGCAAATGGCCCCTTTGGGGATATTGTGATTGATCCGGCTGTCTCTGTAGAGGTCGACTGGGAGGTCGAGTTGGCCGTCATTATTGGCAAGACGGGCAAAAACATCCGCGAGGAAGAGGCCATGAACTATGTCTTTGGCTATACCGTGCTGAATGATGTCACTGCCCGCGACCTGCAACGCCAGCATAAACAGTATTTTAAGGGCAAAAGCATTGATGGCTATTGCCCAATGGGGCCGTGGATTGTTACCGCGGACGAAGTGGCGGACCCGCAGCGTCTGCCGATTCGCCTGCGGGTCAATGGCGTTGTCAAACAAGAGGCGAATACGAGCATGATGATTTTCTCCATCCGACAAATCATCGCCATACTTTCCAGGGGCATGACGCTTGAGCCAGGTGATATTATCGCGACCGGTACGCCGAGTGGCGTTGGTTTTGCGCGCAATCCCCCTGAGTTTCTCAAAGCGGGAGACATGGTGGAGACGGAAATTGAAGGCCTGGGCATGATGAGAAATAGGGTGATACATGGATAGTGTGTGATTGTGTGGAGGTGGGAAGTTTTTTCGCCGGGATGATGTTGTGCCCGCTCATTTCGTTGCAGGTGAGCGGGCGTTGTATGCACCCCTCGGTCGCCAGTCGGAATGCGTGGGGGATGTCCGAAGACCTGGCGATGATGTGCGAGGGCAGAGAGTCCTTGTAAGGCTTAAGATGCGGTAGCCTGGGTGGTCGTTTGATTGACGGCAAGGACTGTTCCGTCCATCGCGTGGACCGTCCCTTGACCAGAGGCAGTATAGGTGGTTCCATCGGCAGAGAGGGTGGCCTGCTGCTGCACATACACATACGCTATCTGATTGCCCTGGTTGTCAAGGATTTTTTCAGTGAACGTATACTGAAACTGATTGGAACTCGTCATCCACCAGGTTCCGGTTCCCGGTCCAGGTGTGTAGTTTACCAGGCTTCCATTTTTACCGAATTTGAGGGTTGAGGGCTGCTGAGCTCCTGTCGCCGTGAAGGTGACGGTCAAATTCCATTGCCCTACGGGATCGATGGAACCATCCGCATGGGCAGGAGGAACTGCCTTCACGTCTCCCTTCTGGATCAGCACGCCCAGGCTGAGGCTGAGCAGGGCAATGCCAGTCACGAAGCCCACCACAAGAAAACGGACAAAGCGAGAACGCATGAGATTTTCTTCCTTTCTGAAACACCAGACGAAATACATTAGCGATGCCGTGAATTGGCACACGAATGAAGAAACTACAAGAGAGAAATTTCTTCCGAGGGTCAGTGTAGGAGAAAGGGGCTGATAGGTTGATTGAGAAATGATTAAAATATAGTTGTAAGTGGATAAATCAGGTTAAGGTTTATCCACCGCTCATTTGTTTCATGAAGACTTTCACTGATGAGAGATACAACCTCCTCGGAGGACAGAAGAGGATCAACCAGAATGATGAAATGTGATTCCAAATCCAGGGACAGAAGAAAGTTCAGTCTGGGTATGACAAAACCTTCTTCTGTCCTCGCGCATGTCGCATTTTCACTTTGGTTTTTGCCAGCGCCTTGGAATGGGCGACGCCATCGATCCGTTTCTCTGTCCGTTTTCGCTGATCGAGCGAGTGCTGAGCTCCAGGATCAGCGCGTCGACTGGCGTTCCCGTCCGCTCTATCTGCAGAGGCACCCCCTCTCTTTTCGCTTGTTGGATGGCCTGTACGAGGTACGTGATTGCCGCCCGGTTCCTTTGCACTTGGTCCTGCATCTGGTGGTACTCCTGCAGGCGCGCCAGTAAATTGTTGAGAGAATAGGCGATCTGCCAGAGCACATTCTCTCTGCCCAGAGGAGCACGAGCAGAGAAATTTCCATTCGCCACTTGCACATGTGTCTGCAAGATTTGTTGGATTCCTATATCCAACTGCTGCTTCTGTTCGATCTCGTGTTGCTGTCGTTCGATCTCGCGTTGCTCCAGTGCTGCGATCTCTTCTGCGCGGTCAGCGCGCTGAATGGCTCGCTGTGCGCCGGTGACCCACAGGTACGTCACAAATGCCACGATGATTTGCAACGTGATCATGCGCAGATACACCTCGTAGCCATTGACGGCGAGCATGCTTGAAAACTCTACCGAATGGGGGAGGAACGTGATGGCGGTGACGCTCGCAAGGATGTGAAATCCCGCGAGCCAGATGACAGAGCGCGGGCGCAGCAGAGAAACAGCCACAAATTCCGCCTGCACCAGCAGGTCAAATTGCGGAAGCATGTAGGTGGTCAGCCCAGTTGCAACAGCGGGTCCGACAATGGAAAGCCCGATCCCCACCTCAATGCCGACCACGACGAGAATCCCCGCAATGCCAATTTTGCCGGCACGATTGAAAAATAACGCGGTGACGTCAATCGAGAGTGGGATCAGCAGCACAAAGGCCAGGACGCGGCTTGGCCCCAAGAAAGCCACGGGGTAGGCCGCAATGACTAACAATATAACTACAAGGAGCGTCGCGCTGGTGAGCTGCCCTCGCCGCGCCAGTTCGCGTTCACTTAATGTGGCATTCTCTGGAGGCTCTGCGGGCGCGGTAAGACGGTACCACCACCCCAGAGGGCCTCGCGCTCGAGCAGATCGTGATCGCCCATTCCCCCGCGGTGGCGAGCCGTGAACTAAACTTGCCTTCGTGTCCTTCATAGGGGAACACTCTCCTTCTTCTCTACAAAAAGAACATTACGTAAAAAATATTTGCATGCCCCGACCTATGTACCGGCTAAGCGGGCCACAACCGGTGCGAACAGCTCCATATATTCCTCGAGGACCTCGATATAAGAGATCCCGTAGAGCGAACGGCGCGTCTGCAAATCCTCGGCTATTTGATCGGTCGTTCCGATCAGCACGTGTGGAGACCCTGCCACCTCTTCTCCAGACAAGCCCATATACCCTGCTGCTCGCTGAAGTGCCTGGGCTCGGTCATTGGTTACAATGACACGAAAGACGATGCAACTCAGTTCGAGGGAGGTGAAACGCTCCCCTGCCGCTGCACGAACCCATTCTACCTTATTTGCGGTGCAGCGAGCAGTTGCATCACCAAAATCTAGCCCTTTTTGGCTATTTTTTGGCGCAAAACCGACAATATCGGCTTCCCTTGCAGCCAGTGAGAGGACCCGCTGTCCCCCCCCCCCCACATACACGGGGGGGTGCGGCTTCTGCACGGGTCTGGGCAATCCCTTCGTTTGGTCAGCGGTATAGAAGGTACCGGAGAAATTCACCACCTCCTCGACGAAGAGCTGTTTGATGAGGTGCAGAGCTTCCTCGAAACGGCTAATGCGAACTCCTGCGCTCTCGAAAGCAATACCTGTCTGCTCATAATCCGCCAAAAGGTATCCAGCCCCGAGGCCAAACTCAAATCGACCTTCAGAAAAGAGGTCGAGCGTCGCTACCTCCTTGGCTAGAATTGTTGGATTACGAAGATCATTGTTAAAGACGAAGCTACCAACGCGAAGCCTGGTTGTCGCATCGAGAGCGGCCATCATTACCGCTATGGGAGCGATATCTTTCTCACTGTGATCCGGCACCAGGAACGTGTCATAGCCAAGCTCCTCAGCCCTCCTCGCTTTCTCTCGCCACTCGGCCCCCGAATGGGCACGCTCAGTCACTACCCCAAATCGAAACGGTCGTTGCACTGACATTCTCCTTTGCTGTGGTGGAACGCTGTTTCTAGAGCAGCGTCATTATGGACCCCGATTGCATTGTTGTTATAGTATTACAACTTCCCTCATCAGTTCGCGTCAGATGAGAGAAGAAGTACGTGCTCTTCTTGGACGCCTCATCAGGGCATCTGAAGAAGGACCCTCACTCAGTGAGGAAGAACTCCTCGCTGAAACTCAGCGGATAGGCCTCACTCCAGAAGAGTTGGTCGAGCTGAGAGAAATGCTCGTTGCCAATTACCGGGAAACATATATTATGCAGCCTGGCTGGCAGGAGCGGGAAACGATGCTCAGACTGCTCCAAGGGCCAAGCGAAGAAGAACGAGAAGAAGTGTAGAGATGGCTTCAAAGGCCCACATGGAGCAACGGAGAACACTCGAGGCCTCTCAGGTCACGTGTTGCACACCTCCCATTCTATGTATGAAGGATTGCTCCCTCCATGAAAGATCGTGTTTCTTGCAGGATACGGAGGAGCATCGTACGCAAAAAAAATAAAGCCCTCGAAGGCATTTGCTGCCAGGAGATCAGGTTGACTCGCGATCTCCAGGAGCAGACGATGTCCCTTCCTGAACAGATTGGCCGTAGGTGTCAAGCTGAAATCCAGGGTGGCGTTTACCCCTGGGGTAAGCGGATCAGCCTTCCTATGCTCGTGAATAACCTCATCAGGACGCGAGAGTTCCTCATCGACCTTCCGATGGGAAGCTTCCAGCCAGCCAAACGAAAGTTTTTGTCGTTTCCCATCAGGCGCAACATCACTGATGCGTGCTATGATATGGGTGTCAATAGCTGTCGAAGACAGGTTGAGATGGAGGCAGATTGGCCCGGTCACTTCGGTGTCCTCTTGGAACGGCTGCGTTGAGTAGCGTAGCACCTGTGCCTCGTAGTGGTCGAGTACCTTCGGGTAGAGCATTCCGCGGGGTATCGCTACGAAGGATAATGAGGACTCCTGCACAGGCTGCTCAGTTTGCAGGATATGTTCCTTGAGCGCGTTATCACAATGTGCCGCCAGGTAGTGGCGCTGTTTGACCATGCCCGGAATAGGCCAGTCCGAAGCGGACTTCCATCGATTCGCACCTTGCAGCCAATAGCGCACCGCAGGTTGTTCCTCAATACCGGTGTCTATGCCTTTCAGGTGGTAGTCGTACCAGGCAAGCAACTCGTCCTGGTAGTTCGCCCATGGCCATCGTGGGTCGGGTGGGCCGATAAAGAGCTTCTTGGGGGCATGAATGCCTGCCCAGGCCTGAAACGCCCCTTTCATATGTAATCCTGGATTGCCCCAATTGGAGCCAATGCACACTGGGACCTTTATGCGATCCAGAACTAGCCGGGCAGATTTTTCCCAATAGAATGGCCCATCATACGGTTCGTCGAAAGCAAGCGTAGCAAAGCTACGTGCCCACGATTCTTCTGGATGCAGGCGTCCAGGCATCTTCGTTCTATTGAGGAAGAAGAGACGCATGATGAACGACTGCACCCATTGCCGGTTCAGGAGGTACCCCAACGCATGCCGCACTCCCGGTGCCACTGTGACCTTTTGCGTTGCTCCGACAAACGTGTAATACGTGGCGAAAAAATCGGAATGAAAGGTACCCCCACGTGAGACGAAATGCCGATAGAGATCGGTGAACCCCAAGTAGGGGAAAATCGCCTTCAAATGGGGGGGATGTTGCGCAGCAGCGAGATATTGGATGGCGGCGAAATAGGACATACCTACCATGCCGATATTGCCGTCGCACCAGGGCTGTCCTGCGGCCCATTCGATGACCTCAGCGACATCCTTTTGCTCACAGGGAGAGAACGACTCGACGCGACCCCCAGCTGATTTTCCTGTTCCCCTCGCATTCACCGTCAGATGACAATAACCACGTGTCACAATATATCCGACCACACCGACTTCGTTTATAGGGAGAGGAAGCCCGGTGCTCTGGAGTTCTTTCGTATACGGAGACCATGCGATGAGAGCAGGATAGGAGCCATCTGCCTTGGGACGGTAGAGGTCACCAGACAGAACGGTACCATCGGCTAAGGGGATAGACACGTTGGGGAGACAGAGTACTTCGTAGGTTGGGACAGACGTTTTCTTGGGTGCCCACCCCGCAAGCTGCTCACCCGTCAGGCGTTGGCATGGTTGAATCATGATGCTTCCTTCCTTTTACGCAATAAAGCAGTACGTCCGGGGAACAGTGGCAGCGTTCAGTGCCCGTTGAACATTTGTGTGATAGGCGACGGGAGCCTCCTTTATTCAGCGACATTTGCAACCGTACTACAGTGCTCGACCGTATACAGGTGAAAGTCAATGTGCTCCGCCAGTGCGCGGCATTTTTCAATATGTGCGTTGGCTTCAGGGTTTCCGAGCATTGCCTGAAGCGCTGCCGCACTCTCCCACTGTGCATAATTGGTGACACGGACTCCATCGACGCTTTTATGGATGTTGGCAGAAATAAACCCTGGCAACGCTCGTATCACCTGCTCTGTTGCTGCAACTAAGGTATCGACCAACTCCTGTTGCTGCTCAGGGGAGACGGTGAAGACATTAATCAAGGTGCATTGTTTCGTATGCGCCGTAATAGTCGTCATATACTTCCTTTCTTCCATACCTGGAGACTGAATCAGTCCTGGATACCAACCAGAATACTGAATTATGGACGTGTGGCAACCAACACCAGATCCGGCCCCACATTCGGCCACGCTTCAATCTGAAATGCTGCTGTAGAGAGCCACTCTTGCATCTGTTGCGAGGTAAACGTATCGCCGTTCCGCGTGTTGACTAGCATGTTCAAGGACACGATATACGGAAAGAGCTTCGTCCCTTGCTCGTTATAGGTCTCAATCACTACCATTCTCCCACCAGGTGTGAGAGAATGATAGCATTGATGAATGAGCCGCTGCGTGTGCTCCTCGCCCAGAATGCGGAACACGTGGCTGACAAAGATCAGGTCAAAGCGTCGTGGCGGCAACTCAATGGTCTCAAGCTGAGCAGGCCAATACTCTAACCGATTGTCAACGCCATGGTTCCGGGCGTATACCTGTGCTCGAGCTAGTGCTTCGGGAAAGTCCACTGCCACTGCATGAGCATCTGCATTCAGTTCCAGAGCTGCGATGGCTCCCGGAGCGGTACCGGCTCCCAGATCAAGCACCTGCATACCACGAGGGTGTGACCCAACTTCCAGGCGCTGACAAATCATGTGCATCAGTGGATGAATCAGAGGAAAGAGATATTCATCCAGAGGCGCAAAGAAGGGACCACCAACCGGCTCTTCGTTGATGAAACGGACCGCCTGACCTGTGCGCACAACATCTGAGAGATGAATCCAGGCATCCCATTCCTGGCGGTTCTGCAATACCACGTCGCCCATGTACGATTTCTGACTCCGCACTAAGAAACGTTCGCTCAATGGTGTCAATGTGTAGTTGTCTCCGTTGCGCTGCAAAAAGCCCATGACGCTCAGGGCTGCCAGCAAGCGTCTCAGGGCATTTTCTGATGCCTCAGCATGGTGCGCTAGTATTCCTGGCGTGTTCATGCCTTGCGCGATCCGCGTAAACAGATCAAGCTCGACGGCAGCGAGCAGAATGCAGCTTTGGGCAAAGGCCCAGGTTGTTTCGATGATAGGGCTGGGGGTGAGACGCGGTATTGCACGCTGCACTGGCTTTGCTTCCACAGGCTCCTCGCTGGAATCATGCATTCAGCTTCTCCCATTCTTACATGCTTTGCTTTGCCTTTGGTAGGGGTACAATGTATTGCGTTCCCTTACGCTATGCCATGTCAGCAGCCATATATTCCTGGCTCTCAAGCACCTGCTTGAAGTGCTCTTGATTGTTCTGCATATGGCTGACCATGCGTGCAAGTACCTGTTCATTTGTAAGAGGCGCATTCGGGTCTGCCTCAAAGTCCTGAATCCAGGTCATGAGCACGCCATTTTCGACAGGCTCATACAACCAGGTGAGATGCATGTAGAGAAACGGAAACTTTGGCGTGCCTCGTTGGGCAATGGCAACGCGCTCCTGGAAATCCAGAATACGCCATGAGCGCCATGTTTGCCCTTCCTCGTTCGTCAACTCAAATTCGAGCTTCGCAAACCGTCCATCGCGCTGCGATGAAAGTATACGTGCATGGCTATACTCTTTGAAGAGTTCAGGCCACCGTGCAATATCGTTGGTGATGGCGAAAATCCGATCAGCGTCGCCACGAATGGTGATAGAAGCTTTGGCTTGAGGCATTGTTCATTTTCCTTTCATCTGTACCATTACGGTTGTCGTGTACTGGGCGGCATTGCAGAGAGGTTCATCTGATGAATTTCGCCAGCTGCCTCCTGCATAGCCCGTTCGAGATTGATCAAGTGCCTCTCAGGCTCGATCCACTCGGCGAGTGGGCCTGTATCCAGGAGGGCCAGAGCGTCCTGAGAGGATTGGTTTTGTGCAACGGCTGCTCGTCCTATACGCTGGATAGCGAGAAAATAATCTTGCAATACTCTGAGGTCCTCTCCAGTTCCAATAGGACCATGTCCAGGAACGACCACTGCTGGTTGGAGTGCAATCAAAGCATCGAGCGCTGCTATCCATCCCGAAATAAGACCATTGACTGCCAGTGCTGTCACCCCAATGAAACAGAGGTCACCCGCGATTAAGACACGCGATGTGGGGAACCACACGGCCAGGTCAGCAGGAGTATGCGCTGCCGTAAAAGCACGTACCATTCCTCCGTGAGGTGGTACGAGCTGATCGAGCCTGGATGCTGGCATCGACAATGCAAGTGTGTCGAAGCGGCCACGAAATTGAGGCATCAAACGATCATAGCGTGCAGCAGGAAGCCCCAATTGTTGTAGTGCCTGAACCGAGGCGGGATGAGCGACAATAGGCACGTCGGCGAAGAGTGTATTTCCCCCGACATGGTCGATATGATGATGCGTGTTTAAGACGGCATCGACATGTGCACCGCGATGCGCAATCTCATGCACAATGCCTGCTGCCATCTCTGGAAAGGTCATGGTATCGATCACCATGGCTCGCTTCCCTTCGACAATAAAGGAAGCATTCGCCACACCCACCTCTCCGTGTCCATGCACAATCGTCACGATTCCGTCCGCTACTTCACACACCTGTTGCCTCGGCCAGGTGTTCATACGCTCTTCACCTTTTCCTCTGACTCGGCACTCTGTACAAGCTGGACAATATCGCTCAACGTGGCACAGCGATGCACATCTGCATCAGGCAACTTTATGCCAAACTCGTTCCCTAGCGCTATGCCAAGTTCGACCAGTTCTAGAGAATCCATACCAAGATCGTCTTGCAAATGGGTCTCTGGCGACAAGGCAGTATCACTGCCAACCTGCACACTAATGATCTTCTCAACACGCGCAACAACGTTTTCTTGCGTAAACTCTTGAGCCATAGAATATGTCCTCCTGCTAGTGTTACACAAACATGACAGAATCAGCACAGCATACGAGTAACACTGTACAAGGTTTCTAGAAAGAGATGCTCTCCCTAAAGCCAACGGCGTAGCAGCACTACTGCATTGGTACCCCCGATACCACGAGCGTTGACGAGACACGTGTCAAGGCGGTCAATGGAACGGGGAGTACGTGGAACATAGTCTAGATCACAGCCTGATGCAGGTTGATCGAAGTGTAACGTTGCTGGAATTACCTTCTCCTGCATAGAGCGCAAAGCAATTGCCGTATCGACAGGCATTGCGGCCCCAAACAGATTTCCAAAGGCAGACTTGGGCGTACTGACTGGCACACGCGGAGCCTCATTGCCCAAGGCCAGGTGAATGGCTCGTGTTTCAGAAACATCCTCATCCGGTACCGCTGATCCCGCGGCGAACACACAATCGAGCGTAGCTGCGGTCACTCCAGCCTGTTCCATGGCTTGCGTCATGGCATCGGCATAGCGTTGCCCATCAGGGGCGCATTGCACGAAATCATAGCCATCATGCGTAGTTGCCCAGCCAGCGACCTCTGCATGCACTTTTGCCCCTCTGCTGAGAGCATCCTCTACACGTTCCAGCACGAAGAAGGCAGCACCTTCAGCCGCGACCAGTCCATCATGGGCGCTATCAAAGGGGCGATAGACATCGGTTGAACCATCGGCGGCTCGTGTTGACATGAACCCAGAGGTTTCATAGCATAAGGCAGCATAGGGGGAGAAGGGTGCCTCAGCGCCTCCCGCAAGCATGATATCAGCACGGCCCCTGATGAGGCAATCTGCCGCGTGTATAAGCGCGAGTGCGCCACTGGCACGGTCGCTCAGAAACGTGCGCCCAATCCCTTTGATGCCAAATTGAATGGCAACATTGCCTTGAACAGCTGCCGGAAACCATGCCGTCGCCATATATGGACTGACCTCACGCGGTCCTGACTTCCAGAGATTACGGAGTTCCCGTTCGGCAAATTCCCATCCGCCCAGGTTATTGCCAACCGTGATCCCTACGCGGTCTCCTCCACGCTCCTGCTGGCTCCAGGTTGGCTTGCTATTATCCAACAGCAGGTCGGCGTCTTGCAGCGCCTGCTGGGCAGAGATCAATCCTAGCGTTGAGAAACGATCTACTTTGCGTACAATACGAGGACTTATATAGCTTTCAGGACGAAAATCAGAAAATTGACCGCCAACTTTACATTGAAGATGCGATGTATCAAAGGACGTGAGTACCTTGAGACCTGTCTCCCCGGCCATTAGTTTGTCCCATAGGATAGCCGGACCCACACCGTAGGGAGAGATCACTCCCATGCCAGTGATCACAACTCTTGCCGTCATTATTCCCTCTCTGCCGAATAACTACCCATCACCATCGCTGCATGCAGGCTTGAGAAGCCACTTGCAGTCGTAAGTAGCCAACGCATAGCGTGGGAACGCCCCTGGTTTGGAACATAATCCAGATCACACTTAGGGTCAGGGTCTTCCAGATTGATCGTTGGATGGATAGATTGCGACTGTAAGCTCATGGCGCACGCAACCACTTCCATAGCACTTGCCGCCGCCAGGGCATGACCTACCATAGACTTGGTGGAATTAATGGGAATGCTATAGGCATGCTGACCCAACGACGCTTTTATTGCCAGTGTCTCACGAAAATCGTTCTGTGGCGTTGATGTTCCATGAGCATTGACAAAATCTATCTCATACGGCGCGAGATGAGCGCTCTGCAACGCCCCCTCTATAGCGCGGGCAAGGTCGCGGCCTTCAGGAGACATATCAGTCATGTGGGTAGCATGCTCGGTCACATCCCAACCAGCGATCTCTGCGTAAATAGGTGCGCCTCGCTGTAACGCATGCTCCAGCTCCTCAAGCACAACAATGCCAGCTCCTTCTGAGAGCACAAACCCATCACGGCCACGGCTAAATGGACGCGATGCCGTGGTTGGGTCAGCCGTGTGGTGCGAGAGGCAATGGATGATATCAAAGGAAGCAATCGTGATCGGCGTAATCGGAGCCTCGGATGCTCCTGTAATCATCACATCATGATCTCCGTAGGCAATACACTCATAGGCATAGCTGATAGCATCGATGCCGGCAATGCAACCAGTCGATAACGTGGTGCATTCCCCTTGAAACCCATAGCGAGAGGCGATGGCTAGCGCTGCTGAGTTTCCCATAGCGGCTGCGTAGAGGTAGGGCGAGATGCCCTGGGCGCGAAGCGGTTCTTTTCCCTGATCAGTAGCTTTAGTGAATTCCAGATCCAGTGTTTGTGTACCACAAATAGCAGTTGCGAGGGCCACACCCACGCGTTTGCAATTTACACTCTTCAAATCTAAATAAGGGTCATGAACGGCTTGATGTGTCGCTGCAAGAGCAAACTGAATGAAACGATCCATAGAGCGGTACGCAGAGGGAACGCTCTGCTCGTCTGGCTGGAAATCCACCACTTCACAGACGACCTGCGCACCAAACTCATGCTGACCGAACAGGCTACAGCACGTCACACGATCCAACGTTGTGGCCCCTGAAGCCCCATTGAGCAAATTCTTCCAGAATGCTTCCTTGCCAATACCTATTGGAGAGATGACACCCAAACCAGTGATGACAACTCGGCGCATTATATGCCTTCTCCTTTTTGTGCGACAAGAACTGGAAAAGGTCCCACACCATTAAGGCGTCGAATCTCGGTGAGTCCGCTGTCTTTCAACCAGGCGGAGACTTCGCTACATGTCCATATATGCCCCTGAGCAGTATTCACGAGCATGGAGAGATCGAGCGTGAGAGCGGCTGGAGGCCCGCTGCGATCATCCGCGAAAAAGACATCGGCGAGAATCAATGTTCCACCGCTACGAAGACTCTTTGTCAGCTTTCCGAGCAGTGCTCTTGCACGCTCTTCACCAATGAAACGACATACATGTGCCAGGATTACAAGGTCATACGAGAGAGTGGGATAGGCCGCTGTCTCCATGTCGGCCCCTAGCCAGGTATAGCGATCACTCATTGCTAGCTCAGCTACCTGCTGCATCCCCTGTTCTACCACTCTGGGTAGATCAACGGCAGTAACATGGGCAAAAGGATACTGTTGCGCAAAAGCAGCGCTCCAGGGAGCACTTCCTGCTCCCACATCAAGCACACGCAGAGGCCGCTCATGTGCTCCCAAAGATACAATAGCTGCTGTACGTTTCGCTACGGGATGCACGAGCGGAAAAAGATCGCGTACACGTGGGGCAAAGAATGCCTCTGCTGTAGGGGCATCGCCCAGATCTCGGTAAGGTTGGCTCGCGCATACCGTATGAGCAAGTTCAAACCAGGCTGGGAGATAGTCGAGCATCGCCAGGGTATCGCCTCCCAGATATTCTGGCTTTCCTTCTACCAAAAAGTGGTCGGAGAGAGCAGTCAATCGGTAGGCGTCATCTTCTCTTTCGACAAGTCCCAGTGCCTCCAGTCCTTTTAAGAGGCGTTCTGTAGGACCAGGAGCAGTATGAGCAAGCGCAGCGAGTGCTGCCGGTGTAAGTACCTTGTGCGCCATATGGGTGAAGAGGTGCAGGCGCACAGCTGCCACCAGCATAGCCGTACTTGCAAATGCATAATTCAGGTCCAGAATACGCCGAGGGTTAAGTGCTGAAGGAAGAGGAGGCTGTGAACGTGGGA
>WNFY01001445.1_pt1 | contig 22376 bp, 21 predicted proteins | sample 5400091 | NCBI WGS metagenome assembly WNFY01 (sample SAMN13153364, study PRJNA577476) | soil metagenome | isolation source: 60 cm soil or saprolite under grassland replicate 1 | place: USA:California | collected 2016-06-15
CCGGCAGCCGCCGGACCGGGCGCGCCGCGCAGCGAACCTGTGGCCGCATGAAAACTGCCGCGATTGAAACTGAAGTGGCGCCGCAAGCGTTGCGCTCGCGCGTGGTGTCCGATTTCGCGGAGCTGGTGAAAGCGCGGCTGACATTGCTCGTATTGCTCACCACTGCAGTCGGGTTTTATCTCGGAGCGGATGCCCCGGTCGATTACCTCGCGTTGTTTCACGTTGTCTTTGGAACGGCAGCGGCCGCAGCCGGCGCGGCCGCTCTCAACCAATGGTGGGAACGGAAGCTCGACGCGTTGATGCAACGTACCAAAGCACGGCCGGTGCCCGCGGGCCGCATGCCGCCGATGGAAGCAGTGGTGATCGGCGGCGGATTGTCGATCTTTGGTGTGATTTATCTCGCCATCGCCTGCAATGCGCTCAGCGCGGTCCTCGCTGCGATAACGATCGCGATTTACATCTTCGCCTACACGCCGCTGAAGCGCGCCAGCACCGCCAATACCCTTGTCGGCGCAATTCCCGGCGCCATTCCGCCAATGATCGGCTGGGCGGCGGCGCGCGGAACAATCGAGGCTGGCGCATGGAGTCTTTTCGCGATTCTGCTTTTGTGGCAACTGCCGCATTTCTTCGCGATTGCATGGATGTACCGCGAAGACTATTCACGCGCGGGCTTCCGCATGATTTCAAGCGATGACCACACTGGCGAACGCAGCGCCAGCCAAAGTGTGTTTTTCTGTATCTTGCTTTTAGTATTGGCAGGCCTGCCTGCATTTGTCGGGATCGTCACCTTCGCTTATCTCGCAGTCGAGCTTGTGCTTGGCGGTTTGTTCGTTGCCGTCGCGATGCGTTTTTTGAAAACGCGCACCGCAAGAACTGCGCGTTTACTCTTTATCACGTCGATTGTTTATTTGCCGCTTTTGCTGGGCGCTCTCGTCCTGACGAAATCATGAACACGACTTCCGTGACGTTTGTAGGGGAAGCTGACAGCTTCCCCTACAGCCCTCTCGTGTTAACACAACCATGAATGCCGCTTCTGTAGCGATCAATCGCACATCGGCGAGAAGATCGACGTTGTGGAAGGTCACACTCATCCTCATTCCGCTGATCACGCTTGGGCTTCTGCTGTGGCTGCGTCACATCGAGGTTCGCGCGCTCCAGCAACGAAGTGTTTCCTCCTACGGCACGGTTCCGCATTTCCAGCTCGTGAACCAGAATGGGCGACCGTTCGACTCCGCGCAATTGGCCGGAAAAATTTGGATCGCGGATTTCATTTACACCACGTGCCCGGGGCCGTGTCCGATGATTAGCACCCGGATGAGTGAATTACAGAAACCATTGGAAAAAACTGATGTGCATCTGGTCTCGTTCAGCGTCGATCCGGAGAAAGACACACCGGACGTGCTGCGCGGTTACGCGGAGAAGTTGCAAGCCGAGCCGAAACGCTGGGATTTTCTCACGGGACCCAAATCCGCAATTTACAAATTGTCACACGATGGCTTCAAACTTGCGGTGTCCGACGGCAGCGATGAAGCCGGAATTCCCGTGCACAGCACTCGGATGGTTTTGGTGGATCGGCATGGCGAAATTCGCGGTTATTACGAAGCAACGGAAGCGGACGCCGTGACGAAACTTCTAGCCGACACGAGCCACCTATTGCGCGAGCAACCAAAATAACTGTAGCGGCGTTCTATGAGCGCCCAACGATTGATCGGCGGTCAACGACCGACATAAACGATCTCAGAAATAGCTGGCATGAGAGCGCTTTTGAAAATAGCCCAGCGTTTCAACGCTGGGTAAACAGATTTGCAATGCACCGAGTCCCGGCAGGGACGACAGAACGCCTCAAACGAGCATTGATTCCTCGTACTCAAAACCGTGCTTCTGAAGCATCGCTATAAACTCTTCGCGAAAAGATCGCTTCCGGTGATGCTCCGTTTGATTGTTGATATAGGTCACGGTTGCATCCACACCAGAAATGCCAACGCTGAATGCGCCGTAGCCTTCCTGCCAGGCAAAGGAACGCATTTTCGGAAATGTTTCTCGAATCTATTTGGATGAATTTCCTTTCAGAAGCTGCATTGCTTTGGCAACGGATAATGTTGCCGGCAAGGTGAGCAGAATGTGAACGTGATCGGCGGCTCCGCCAATGGCGAGCATCTTCATCTGATTTTGTTTTGCGATGCCGCCGAGATATGGCCAGAGGCGTTCACGTAAATCCGGGATGAGGCAAGGTTCGCGATTTTTTGTGCTCCAGACGCAATGAATTAGGCAGCTCACAAACGAATGCATGATCGATTATTTCTGTCGTCCCCGCCGGGACTCGAATCCTGTTTATCACAATTGACCCAGCGTTAAAACGCTGGGCTATTATCGATCTGGAGGAGGCCTTCTGTTTTATGTGTTGGCTTCTACTGCGTGCTATCCCACCGGCTCCAGGCCTGCGCCGGGCCCTTCGTCGCAAACCATCCGCAGATAATCTCGGTACTCACCTTTTGGCAGCCGATCGATAGTGGCTGCGAGTTGCGACTGCGTGATAAACTCCATACGAAGGGCCACTTCTTCCAAACACGCGATTTTCAGTCCCTGTCGGTGTTCGATTGTCGCAATATAATTGCCGGCCTCCAGAAGGCTTGCCTGCGTGCCGGTGTCGAGCCAGGCCATGCCGCGGCTGAGCAGTTTCACGTGTAGCTGTTTCTCTTTGAGATAGAGCAAATTCAGGTCGGTAATCTCGAGCTCGCCGCGCGCCGATGGACGCAGTGTTTGGCAAAAATCGACAACGCGCTCGTCGTAGACATAAAGCCCCGGCACCGCAAAATGACTTTTCGGTTGCTTCGGTTTTTCCTCGAGACTGATCGCCTTGCCCTCAGCATCGAATTCGACCACGCCGTATCGCTCCGGATCGCGCACTTGATATCCAAAAATGCATGCGCCGCGCTCGATGGCCAGCGCGTCTCGGTAGAAATCGAGTTTTCCGTAAAAAATGTTATCACCTAAGATGAGCGACGCACCGGATTCGCGGATGAATTTTGCGCCGATCAAAAAAGCTTGCGCGATTCCCTCCGGCTTCGGTTGCTCGGCGTATTCGATCCGAATGCCAAGATGCGAGCCGTCGCTCAGGTAATTGCGAAGCATCGGCAAATCTTTCGGTGTAGTAATGATTAGCACTTCTCGCAAACCGCCGAGCATGAGCGTGGCCAGCGGATAGCAAATCATTGGCTTGTCGTAGATCGGGAGAAGCTGCTTGCAGACAATCTTGGTGAGCGGGAAAAGACGCGTCCCCGCGCCACCGGCAAGGAGAATGGCCTTTTTGTTCATTTGTTTAGCGGAGTCTCCGATCTTGAGGTGAAAAGTTTTCGGATTAACAGCCCGCGAATCACGCGAATTGACGCGAATAAATCAAAGGGAACATCGGAAGGATCCGTTTTCGGCTTGATGCGCTGAGTCTTCGCAATGCGTTCGTATTCCAGCTTGGGGTAGTGTCCGAAATTCACTAGTAGACCAAGCTCGAAACCGATCGCGTGCAGATAGTTTAAAAGTTGAGCGCGATGCTCATCAGTTAATGCGGAGACAGCTTTTAGTTCGACGATAATTTTCTCAAAGCGAACGTAATTCGGCTCGTATGTTTGCTTCAATATTCGACCACGATAGCTGAGGACGAGCGATGGTTTAGCGATGGCCGGGATCCGCTGGTATTCAAATTCGATGCCGAGGCACTCTTGGTAAACCCGTTCAAGAAAGCCGCAACCCTTCTCGTTGTACACCTCGAAGCAGGTACCAATAATCGCGAAGCTCTCTTTCTTATGAATGATTTCTGTCATTTTATTCGCGTGATTCGCGTGATTCGCGTGATTCGCGGGCCAAAAATCATCGATTTTGTGTTGGTTGCTCGCCGCTCCAACGCACGAGCAATTCCGACCATGCCTGCCAGAAGCTTGCGGCCCGCCTCAGGCGGGTCAAATCGATCCCGATATTCTTCCCGAGCAATCCGACTACTTTCCGCGGAGTAGAACAGAATGCCGCCTTGTCGAATAGGAAGGAACTGCTCCGCTCCCGCAGCAATTTGCGGTCGCTCAGGCGTCCGCCCTTGCATTTGCGCAAAGCGCTCTCGATCCAGCTCTGCGGTAATTCTGGCCGCGGCTCAATTGTGGCGCTCACGGTTACATCGATAAATTCCCGTAGAATGATGGCACAGACAAGAGCACGAGAACTTGTAGCGTGGACGTGAGAGACCTTTTTCTCCTGCAGCATTCTGCGAACGACGAGAGCAAACTGCGCTTGCCGCAGGAAAATCACGCTCGGTGCACGGATATTTTCTTGCGCTCGCTCTTCTTCCAATTTTTGCGCGAGAGCGGGCTTCGCCCGCCATTCTGCCTCGATCACCATTGCATCCGGTAAAAACTCCAGCGACAGCGCCAGTTGTTCCATAGCATGAGTCAAGCGGGCATTTGAATTCAATTCGCACACGATGGGAACAATTGGGACGTTGCGCCGCTTCATCTCTTGAAGCTCATGTTCAAGCAGCGGCAAATCTTTGTCCGGCCAGCGATCAATCAGATACGCGATCTGATGTGCCGCTGTAGCCGCTTCGTTCCCTGCCGCGCCATAGCTCTGCGAAGGCGGGTGCGAAGCGCGGCCCTGACGCAGTTTGCGCGTTGCGGCCGGTGTTTTCTCGAACAATTTAACCAGCGGCGCAACTGTGTGCTCGATCTGGAAATGCTGCTCGACTCGCGCGCGCCCGGCACGGCCTAAACGCGATCGCAACTCGGGGTCACGCATCAGTTGCTCGAGCGCTTGGGCCAACTCGGTCGCGTCGCCGGACGACACCAACAATCCTGTTTCGCCGTGCACGACCGATTCGGGAATTCCAGCGAGACGAGTCGAAACCACCGGACGTGCAGCCGCCATTGCTTCGATAATTACGGTTGGAAAAACATCGCTGGCGCCCTGAGGATCCGTCACTGAGGCAAGCGCGAAAATATCGGCGCTTCGGAGCTTTTGCAAAACCGCTCTCTGCGACAGAGAACCAAGCAAACTGACCCGTGGCGAGAGGTTCAACATGTCGATCTTTGCCTGAAGATCGTCGCGCAGCGGGCCGTCGCCGATTATTTCGCACGTGAAATCAAATCCGCGGCGCGCCAGTTCCGCGCAAGCGTCGACGAGATGCTCAAATCCTTTGAATGCAACAAGCCGGCCCACGCTGATGATGCGCGGCACTGCGTTGGCCTGCGGGGGAACCGGGTCCGGAAAACGCTCCAGATCGATCCCGTTGTAGACCCGGTAAATTTTCGCGGCCGAATGCGGGCACCGCTGACAAATCAGTTCGCGACTGTAGTCGGTTTCAGCCGCGACAAAGTCGGCCGCGGCGCAGATCTCACGCAGGAGATCATCGTTGCCAAGGTCCTTCATGAAATCCTGTCCGTGCGCCGTGACGCTGAAAGGAATTCCAGAAATTTCTTCCACGAAAAGCGCGGTATGGGCTGCGCGATTCGCAAAGTGCACATGAAAATGATCGACGCGGTTGCGCGTGAAAAGGTCCGCGAAATAGACCGCATTACGTGCGCGCTGTTCAGCCTTAACGCTCGGGCCGTATTTGCGTTCGTGTCGATCAACGAGCTCGCGTGGCCATTTGCCGGCCGTTCGGCCGGTTTTCGCCTCCTTTTCCCATATCCTCAAGATTTTCTGCGGTGGCGCGTAATGAATGGGCGCGTGCAAGCAGGAGATATGTTCATGGCGCAAACTGGTGAGCGGGGGATAAATGGAGCCGATCTCAAGTTCGACGCCGAGCCGTTCCAAAGCCAGCATCTCTGCATCGCAAAAGGTCTGCGAAATGACTGGATACCGGGAGTAAAGATAACCGAGCCGCATCGAGATCGATGATTACGCGCGTCGCGCAAAAATAGCAACGAGTGGCCGCTCGGGTTTCGTCGTTCACCAACTCATCCCCGAACGCATTTCTTGTTGCATATGCAGCAAAAGGTTGCTGTGACTACGAGAAGCGAACGTCTTTGCCCGGATCCATCTCAAAGTCCAGGGTCAAGGAATCTGCCGTGTTCGGCTTGATGATTTCCTCCGTGAACTTCACGAAAACCGAGTCTTCGCGGAAGATGGCGTATTTATCCATCGACTCAAAATCGATCGCGATGAAGAACGGCCAAGGCGATTCCGGATCGACCCGCTTCCCGCACTTGATGCTCAGAACCTCGGGAATCTTCAAGAGCTGCATGCGCGCGTTCATCATCATCGCCTCTACACGGGCGGGCGTGACCTCGGGCTTGAGCTTGTAAAGGATGACGTGGTGAATCATGGAAGGTAAAGCTTTTAGACGGTTCCGGCAGGCCGCGCAAGTGGGAAACCGTGCAAGGAGCGAAGCGAGATAGTCAGTTCGTATGACGAGTCTTTGCGTGGGCAGGATTTCTTACGTGGACATGATCGAGAGTCCCGCAAATGCGGGATTAAATCCAGGGCCGCAGACCCGTCACGCCGCGAAAGCGCCCCCTCAGCTTGCCCGCCGTGGTGGGCGAAAACTTTCGGAGTTCGAAGGCTTTTGCCGAGAGACGCAGTTATCACCTTGGAACAGAGACTTGACGGCTTAAAGCCGTCAAGTCTTCACTTGTCGCGAGAATAGTTGCCAATTCGCTGGCCGATCGATGGGCAGCGGCCGAGATTTGCGTCGGATTTGCCTTTTGGCAGTGCGCCGGCCTCGGGATCGATTTAACGCGGAATGGCTTGTGCGCGGAAGTGTTTCGCTGATTTGGACGATGCGAAGCAGTTGCGAATACATTACGTGATCGCGATTAGCTCGATAAAAACGGTGATAGCCGTTCGACCAGTTGGTGAGGAGACCGACTGCGCTGAGCTTACGCAGCTCGTCTTGAACAGTGTGAAGAGCGAGCCCGCTCATGTTCCTCAGTTCACGCACGTAACGCTGTTCTGGCGGCGTGGTGAAGAACAATCGCAACAGTTTGGCTCTCACCTCTGGAAATAAAACATCCAAGACCGTACGATCAGATTTCAAGATACCTCATTTAACTTGACGGCTTTAAGCCGTCAAGTGCGAGAATGCGCAAAGTGCCGGTGTCTAATTGGCGGGATGCGTTTGGAGTTCAGAGGATACATCAAGTGGACGGTCGTACTCTTACCAAGAGAGGTTGGCGGCTTAATATGACTGGTTGAACAGAGACTCGACGGCTTAAAGCCGTCTAGTTTTCACCTGGCCCGAGAACCAACTCTGGACGGCGTTTTCCTCGCGTGTCAGCTGCGCGCCGAAGCGTTCTGCGATCTGGGGCCTTGGCCGCTAAGATGCTCGCCGCTTGCAATCCGAATGTTTTCGAGGTGCCGAATTGCAATCTGTGTCGGGCGATTCTTTTGGAGCGGGCAATTCGCTCCAGTCTAGATAAGTGAAGTTGGTGATGGCGGCCCAAGTACCGAAGAATGAAAAGATCAGAGAGTTTTCGGGAGCAGTCGGCTCTCCCTGTTTGCATCGCTCGCCTTTTTTTTCAAAAGCCAATCCACCAACATTTCGATTACACTGCTTTGGGATTGATCATTGTTTGCGATTTTTGGAATTTGGCCGTGGAGTTTTTTTCTGTCAGGGACGCTGGAGCGTAGGGGGAAACGGAGGTGCCGATGCAATTGGTTTCGCGTTGCCTTTCTCGCTTTGCCAGCTAATTAGAGAACCAAAGTTTTTGCGCATGTTGGCTCTCATTTATTTGGGCTTCGCAGTTTATCTTGGCGACCATCTCTGCCGGCGCTTTTACCGGTTTGTATCTTTTCCACATCGCTGCGCGGCAGCCATACTCGTAGGATTGCTAGTCAGCTCATGGTTCACGTATTTGGCTGCGTTGGCTTTCGCGCGCGCAAGTAAACCTCTGCTCTGGGCAGATCTCCTGTTTTTTGCAGTCGCAGTAGCCGCAATTTCCTTGCTCAATCGGAGATCAAGCCGCGGATCAAAGCCACACGCAGCGTTAATTGAACCGCGTGCTCCCGGCTCGGAAACGTGGGACTGGCTTACCTTGGGGCTTTACGGCGTTTTGGTGTGTTGGATGATGTTCGCCTCGTTAAATTCCACCGGCGGCAACCTCCAGATTGCCCACAATGAGTACAGCGATTTCGGACCGAACACTGCGATCATGCAGAGCTTCGCCGTTGGTCACAACTTTCCCACTGAGTATCCGCACTTCTCAGGCGACCGCATTCGTTACCATTTCCTCTTCTACTTTCAGGCCGGAAATTTGGAATTCCTCGGCCTCGATCCAGCCTGGAGCCTGAACCTGCTCAGCATCGTCTCGCTGGTGGCGATGCTCATTCTCGTGATGGTGCTTGGCGAGGTGCTGTTCAATTCGCGCACGGTAGGGCGCGTGGGTTCTGCGCTCTTCTTCTTTTTCGGTTCGCTCTCTTATATTCCGTTTCTTCACAAGCAAGGTTCAGTGCGCGCTGCGATTCACGCGATCATAAACCAGCGAGATTTTCTTCCCTCAATCTTCCCCTATCGTGGCGAACTTTGGGGCGTCTGGTCGCAGGTAAACTTTCTTAATCAGAGGCATCTCGCAAGCGCCATCGGGCTGGTTTTGCTGGTCCTGATTTTTCTCGTGCTTTGCTATCGCGCGCTCGCTGCAAGGAAGGTTACACCGCACTCTTCGTCTGACACGGTAAGACCCGAACCCAGCGCTCCGCTCGAAATTTCACAGCGCACGCCATACGGCGATTTAACTCAGCCAGAAAGTTCTCCAGCGCCAGCAGGCGAGACGCCCCCGGGACCAGCGTATGCGGACCAGATGCGTGCGCTTCGAGTAACTACCGGGGCAAACGAGTCTGCTGTACCTTCCGCCGCTGAGACTTTTCGCGCTACGGTGGCGGGCTTCATTTTTTCAGGCGTCCTGCTCGGACTCTTGCCGATGTGGAACAGCGCCGTGTTTGTTGCGGCCTTCGCTGTGTTGGCAGTGTTGCTCATCTTATGTCCGATGCGCCCGCAAATGTTGATGCTCGCCATCACCGCAGGACTAATTGCGCTGCCACAGATGTTTTATTTGAGCACTGGAAGCGGCCGCGCGCCGACGCCGAAGTTGATCCACTGGGGCTATACGCTTGACCACCCCACCGTTTTGAACGTGCTCAAGTATCTGGGTTTCACGTTCGGTTTCAAGTGGTTGCTGGTCGCGCTGGCGCTGGTTTTCGCCACCGGCCTGCAAAGACGAATCTTCGTAGCAGTTTCGAGCCTCGTCGTTGTGGCTTTTTTCTTCCAGTTGACTATCGAGGTCCTGGCCAATCAAAAGTTTTTGCACATCTGGTTAATCCTCGTCAACCTGTTTGTTGCCTACGGTCTCTGGCGTTTGTGGCATCTCAAGCTGGGTCCAACAACGTTGCCCGGAAAGCTCGCCGCGATTGTGTTCCTCGTCTTGATCGTTCCGGGTGGCATCATTGATTTTTTTCCAATCCACAAGGCTTATTGGAGTCAAGTGACTTATAAGAACGATCCGCTGATCGGATGGCTCACTAAAGAGACCAAGCCGCGAGACATCTTTCTGACGGACCGCTTCGTTAATCACCCAATACTTATGGCTGGACGCCGCATTTTTTATGGCTGGCCTTACTACGCATGGTCAGCTGGTTATGATACGAGTAAGCGCGACACGGTTTATAAGGATTTGTTTCAGAACAAGGATCCCAGGAAGGTGTTTCGTCTTTTAAAAGATAATGATATCGCCTTTGTGGCAATCGATAATGCTGTTCGGCGCAGCGAGTTCGTCAAACGGCCGAACGAACAGGTCTATGCCAAGAATTTTCCGAAAGTGTTTGAGGATAAACAGAACAAGTATAATTCGCTGACAATTTACAGAGTGCCAGAGACAGCGCCTTCCCAGTTCAGCTCCCTACCTGAAAGTGCTACCAACATGTTTGAAGGCGGCAAAGGGACGGAGAACGGGCAGTTTGACTTCCCGCGCGGGATTGCTGCTGACAGCAATAGAAATATTCTCGTCGCCGATACGAATAATGGGCGCATCCAAAAGTTTTCATCAGATGGAGTGTTTCTTAGCGTCATTGGGAGAACGGGGCAGGGGCCGGGTGAGTTCCGAGAGCCGAGTGGAATCGCCTTCGATTCGAGCGGCAATATCTATGTGGCTGACACCTCGAATCAGCGCGTGCAGAAATTGAAGCCCGATGGAACTTTCCTAGCCGAGTGGAAGGGTCCCGGGCCGGGATTTTATGGACCACGCGACATTTCGATCCGAGCTGATAATACCGTTTACGTTGTCGATGAGGGCCATGCGCGGATCGTCAAATTTGACAGTAACGGCAACGTGCTGGCTGTTTGGGGGACAAGAGGGCAGGGCGATGGACAATTTAACCAGCCAACTTCCGTGGCCGTTGATGGAACGAATGACAGAGTGTACGTTGCTGATCCACAGAATCGGCGCATTCAAGTCTTCGACACAAATGGGAAGTTTGTCACGACCTGGTTTGTGCAACAGTGGCGACCGATACAGAATGCGTGGTACATGCAGCATTTGGTCGTTGATTCAAGGGCAGGCCGCCTGTACGCAACCAGCACCCAAACGGACGAGGTGCTTGTTTTCGACCTCAATGGAACGAGAACCGGCTCATTACGGCCCAGGCCACCTGATAAGCTCGAAGGGGCGTCAGGCCTGGCAATTGCAAACAGAAAGCTTTACGTGCTTTGCACGTTTGCCAATCGCGTAGTCCAGATTGAGCTCTAAATAACTAGCCGTTTGCTCAAACTCCATATTCTTTTGGTAGGCGCCCTGATCGCGATTGTGAGGAGTTAGTGAATGTTAGCTCTTATTTACCTAGCGCTAGCAGTTTATCTTGGGGACCTACTCTGCCGGCGCTTTTACCGATTCGTATCTCTTCCGCACCGATTGGCAGCCGCCACTCTAGTAGGTCTGTTGCTCAGCTCATGGTTTACGTATCTGGCTGCGCTGGCTTTTGCGCACACAAGTACACCTCTGCTCTGGGCAGACCTGTTGTTTTTCGGGACTGCTGTCGGCGCAATTCTCTCGATTCGTCGCAGGTCAAGGCGCGAAGCAAGGGCAGTTCCGCCTTTTATTGAGCCGCGTGCTCCGGGCTCAGCAACATGGGATTGGATTATCCTGGCGACCTATTTCACTGCGACATGCTGGCTAATGTTTGCCACGCTCAATTTCAGAGGCGGCAACCTGGAGGTTGCTAGGAATGCATGGGGCGATTTAGGGCCAAACATAGCCATCGCACAAAGTTTTGCTGTGGGTCGCAACTTTCCCACTGAGTATCCTCTTTTTGCCGGGGAACGCATACGCTACCACTTTCTTTTCTATTTTGGTTCAGGGAACCTCGAGTTCCTTGGCCTTAATCTGGCCTGGAGTTTGAACCTACTGAGCGTTCTCTCAGTCGTGTGCATGCTCGCACTGGTAATGGCGCTAAGCGAGCTGCTGTTTGGTTCACGAGTCATCGGGCGTGTTGGCTCCGCCCTCTTCTTTTTTCATGGCTCCTTTTCGTTCATTCCCTTTATCCGCTCTCAATCATCTTCCGGAAGCGTGATCCACGCGGTCCTCAACTTAAAAGGCTTCCTTCCATCAGGGTATCCTTATCTCGGCGAGGACTGGGGAATATGGACACTAAACGTGTTTACAAACCAACGTCACCTGGCCAGCGCTATAGGCATCCTGCTGGTTGTATTGATCTTTCTCGTTGATCGATATCGCCAACGGATGCCGGCAGCGAGGCTCAGTTCTGGCGCGCATCCTAATGCTGAGTTCGCCCGCTCGCCAGGATTTGGGGCATCACTCGGGAGCGAACCCGAGGCAGGCGCAGGTTTAGTGGCAAACCTCCACCGGATTATCAAGGATACTGCTTTTCATAGCAAGAGCTTCATGTTCTCAGGGTTCCTGCTAGGTGCCCTGCCCTTGTGGAACTCTCCCGTGTTCGTTGCAGCTTTTGCCATACTGCTTTTCCTCTTTGTTCTTTTTCCCTATCGCAGATACATGGCGGTCCTGGGCCTCACCGCGATGGTGGTCGCTTTACCACAACTGTGGTATTTGCGCTCCGGTGGTGGCCTACCGAGAACATATTCATTCTTTCATTGGGGTTACATCGTCGATAACCCCACAGTGAAAAGAGTTGTGGGCTACCTTGGATTCACCTTCGGTGCAAAGTGGTTGTTGATCATACTGGCGTTGGCCTTTCTTTCATGGTTTCACCGGCGCGTATTTATTGCCATCTCTAGTTTGCTCCTGCTCACTTTCTTCTTTCGGTTCAGCGCTCAAATACCGGCAAACCATAAGTTTCTGAACGTCTGGCTAATTCTCAGCAACCTATTTGTTGCATTTGGATTCTGGCGGCTGTGGCACACCAAGGCAAAAAGCCGTGCAATTCCAGGGCGCGTAATTGCCATTTTGCTAGCGGGCTTCGTCGTTACTGGAGGAATCATTAATCTGTTTCCCTTTCACAACGACTACTATGCGGGAATGAGCTATGACAACGACCCACTGGTAAAGTGGGTGCGCATGGAGACTGACCCGCGCGCGGTTTTCTTAACCGAAAGATTTGTCATCCATCCGATTTTGCTTGCCGGTCGCCGACTCTTTTATGGGTGGCCGGGCTATGCAGATTCTGCAGGCTACAACACAAATGCGCGTGGAACGATTTATCGGGACCTGTTTGAGAGCAGGGACCCTGGGAAAGTATTCCGCCTCCTGAAAGAGAATGGCATCGCCTATGTGGCATTTGATAATGGGGTCCGCCACGGCGAGTTCATCAAGAAACCGAACGAAGAACTCTATGCAAAATATTTTGAGAAGGCGTTTGAAGACAAGCAGAACAAGTATGGCTCATTGATAATTTACAAAGTCCCCGAAAACGCCCCTACACAGTTCAGTTCTATCCATGAGCGTATTGGCGCGAGCATGTTTGAGGGAGGCAAGGGAACGGAGCCCGGGCAGTTTGATTTCCCGCGTGGATTCGCAGTTGACGGTTCAGGGAATATTCTGGTCGCTGATACGGGCAATGGGCGCATTGAAAAGTTTTCGCCAGACGGCGCGTTTCTCAGAACTTTCGGGAAACCGGGCGGAGGCGAAGGAGAATTCAGAGAGCCTAACGGCATCGCTGTGGATCAGGGCGGGAATATCTATGTTGCTGACGTCTTGAATCGGCGTGTCCAGAAACTCCGGTCCGATGGAACGTTCATTGCTGAGTGGAAAGGGCCTGCGGACGGATTTGCACCACGCGACATTTCCATCGGAGCTGATAGTGCCGTTTACGTTGTCGATGAGGGACACAAGCGGATAGTCAAGTTTGACAGTGACGGCAACGTGCTTGCCGCTTGGGGGAAAAGGGGGCAGGGCGATGGGCAATTTAATCAGCCAACTTCCGTAGCCGTTGACGGAAACAACGACAGGGTGTACGTCGCCGATCCGCAGAATCGGCGAATAGAAGCTTTCGACACTAATGGCCGGTTTGTTGCGACTTGGTTCGTGCAAGAATGGCGACCGATACAAAATGTGTGGTACATGCAGCATTTGGTCGTTGATTCAAAGGCAGGCCGCTTGTACGCAACCAGCACCCAAACGGACGAGGTGCTTGTTTTCGACCTCAATGGAACACGAACCGGCTCATTACGGCCCAAGCGACCTGATAAGCTCGAAGGCGCGTCAGCCCTGGCAATTGCAAACAGAAAGCTTTACGTGCTTTGCACGTTTGCCAATCGCGTAATCCAGATCAATCTGTAAACAAAGTTGGGCATCGGGTGCCATCATTCTCTAGGTTCGATTGATTCCATTACTATGTAACGGGGTCGCCCCTTAACCTCTTCGTAAATACGGGCGAGATATTCGCCGATGATGCCAAGGCTGATCATAAGCAGACTGCCGATGATCAGCTCCAATAGAATTACCGTTGCGAAACCGGTGAACGCTTGGCCTGCCAGTTTGAGATAGAGAGTCTGGATTCCCAAGCCAACGGCAAAGACAAAAAAGATCACACCTGCAAACGTCACCAGATGCAACGGGAAAGACGAGAAAGTCGTGATGCCAATCAAGGCGAGCTTCGCGCGCCTTAAGTAAGACCAGCCTGATTTGCCGCCACGACGAGCGACTACTTCAAACGGAATCTGGACCGTCGTGAAACCCATCCACGCAGTCATACCGCGAAAGAACACATTACGCTCGCGCATCGCCAGCCACGTATTGGCTACCTTGCGATTCATCAGCTTAAAATCCGAAGCGCCTTTCAATTCAAAGCCGGAAAGCTTGTTCAAGATCAGATAAAAGAGCAACGCACCAAGTTTACCGGTCAAGGATTCACTTCCACGTTTGGTTTTCACTGCTTGCACAATGTCTGCTCCCGAGATCCGCCACTTCTCGACCATGAGCGGCAAGAGCGAGGGCGGATGTTGCCCGTCTCCATCCATTACCACCACCGCGTCACCGCGCGCGCGTTCAAGACCGGCGCAGAGCGCCAATTCTTTTCCAAAGTTTCTGCTCAGTCGGACCGCGCGCAAACTGGGAAGCGTTCGCGTCTCGTCTTTGATTCTTTGCCACGTGTCGTCGGGCGAGCCATCGTCAATGAGAATTAACTCAAACGGACATCCGGTCTGGTGCAATGCAGTTTTCAGATCGGATACGAGCGCGCTCAGGTGCGAGCCTTCGTTGTAAAGCGGAATAACGATCGAAATGAGCGATGTGCTTAAAGGACTATTGTCCACGCCTAAGGTTGCTCCGTTGGAATTATCGCTAATCCGCTAGTGCGGAAATGCTTTGAACAAACTCAAATTTTAATCCACATCGGCGATACGCAAACAAATACATGCCAATCATCTTATCTGGTTTTATCCGCTCTTCGCCTTAATTTTCGAGCGTCATAGATACCAGCTTTTTCTGCTCCGCGAAATCAAGGGACGCCGGCATCTTTGCGCCGCGCCGCGTCACTTGAACTTGCTATCGATTGCTTGTCAAAGCGGCGGGCCACCGAAGCGCACAGTCACTTCATTGGAGCAGGTCTGGGTACCCGCTTCGCAGACCTTATGGGTGTAGCGCGCGTTGCCACCACGCACACCGATGGAGTCCTTATAGGCCCCGTTGTTGGGCACCGTAGCAATCACTACTCCATCACGGTAGATGTCGATGTTGGCCGAGGTTAGCGGGGACCGCGGGATCGCGACGGGAATGTGGAGCCATGGACGCGGTTCAGGAGGCCCGCTGTAGCTGAGCGTCGCAGATGAAGTAAACTCCGCGTCTCACCTGACCTTTGATTGAAGGCCCGTCATCGTCAGCAGCGGCAGAACTGTGAAATGTCCCTGATCGTCGTAAACGATTACATACGATGCTTTGGGTGGCAGCGAAATGTAATCGCGATGTGGCACCAAGTACTCTTTGCCGTCGGCCATCCGCAATTCAAACGGTTGGCCGCTCGCTACCGCAGATTCAATCTGTTGCCGGGTCATCATGATCATCATTGCGCAACCGGCATCGGATCGCAAGAGCTTCGGCGAGCCGGTGAATAATCGGCCCAATCCGGTCCCGTTGGACCTGTTAAGACAAGCAGCGGCGACTGTGAGTTAACCACGGAGCCTCTTTCGCCAAGGCGCCGCGGTCAGCCCCGAAAGCTTTCGGGGCGGCTACAGTCATCTCTTGAAGTCGAGCGCGCCTTTTTTGAGCGCGTAAACGTATCCGACCATCAAAATAGAAATGAAGCTGAACATGCTCCAGAAAATGACAGAGCTCTGTTTGATGGCGTCTCGGTAAACCACCGCCCATGGATACATAAACACGATCTCCAGATCGAACAGGATGAAGAGCATCGCCACCAGGTAAAACTTCACGCTGAAACGTGGCTGTCTTTCCCCTTGTGGGATCATACCGCATTCATAGGCGGTATCCTTGGCTCGCGTGCGTTTCCCGCTTGCTCCCACCAGAACGCTGACGAGTAGCGCAGAACCGGCAAACAACATCGCTACGATGATCTGCAGGAGCACCGGCAGATATTCTCGCAGCATCCCGAAACCTCCTCTGAAGACAAGTCTGCCTTCGCCTGAATGGCCTTATTTTACGCCGACCAGATGGCTATTCTGCTGTGCAATCGCGTTGGCCAACGCTGAGGGCAATCCCTTGTATTTCTTGCCATTCTTCTTGACCGCGCCGCGGGCCACAAGGTTTTGCAACTTCTCGTAAGCTCGCAGCCGCAGCATTTCCTCGCCACCGCTGGCCGCATTCCGAGCCCGAAGATTCTCGTGCACAATGTCGAAAAGTTGCTTAAACTCAAAGGACGAGCGCCGCGAGAGGACAGCAACCAGCTCCTCGGTCACCAGGTCCGGAACTCGACGGGAAAACGCGTTTTTCTTTAGAATAGCCATAGGGCTAACAACATAGCACGTTTTTCACAGACTGCAGCAGTTTTCTTTAAACCCGAAGGAGTGCCGAAATGGCGCAATCGCCCACCTGCTCAGGTCCTGGATACTCGATACTGGATCATTTTGGGATTCCGGATGGATTGACCAAGGGTCAGCAACCTGCGCGGCTATAAAACGGCTTTCTGTGGCGATATCCGTGTCGGCTGCATTCCAAAATTCGCCAGGCGACACCCCCATTCGGCTGGCGTTGCCAACAGGTCCGCTGGGGACGGAACTGGAAGATAGGCTTCCCACCTTACCAACCAAGAAGCCAGGCAAGACGCCCGGGCGCCGAGTCATGCTGGAAGCCTAACTTCCGTTCGATTCGGGCGTGCGTGTTTGCGATACGAAAGAACGCGCAGTTTTCTGAGGGTTTCTGCGTACGCTCTGCCACTAAAAGCACCTACGCTTGTGCTACTCTTATGGCGTTCCGCTCGGACTAGGCGTGAGCGACGGACTACTATTTAATGTGGGTTGGGGGGTGCCGGCCGACGAAGAACCCCATCCGGTTAAGCCGCTGCCGGCCTTCTGGCGGGTCGCGGACCCGATTCCGCCAAGAATGGCAAGCCCGATTACCGATTGATCTAGCGTTATCGGCCCGACGGATTCGGCCACGTAGCCGTCGCGATCATACCTCTGCGAAGAAACAATCGGGCTCAGGTGCTTTGTGATGACCTCCGGCGATGGAAGCTTGCCAAGATCGACGGAATCCCTCAGCGCCGGCATAAAAGCAGCAGCCATCAACAACATGGGGCGGAGCGAGGCATCGAGCCGGGAATACAGAAGCGCCGAATCGACATAGGCAAAAAAATTGGTTGGCGCCGGCAGCAACCGCTCGGCTGCCTTATACACCTGCGAATCCGCAAGTTCCGATGACGTGCCTCCGCTGCGTTTTACTGCCTCCTCCACAGAGACCGGGTTGAAACCGGCGATGAGGATCCGGTTCGACAAGGCGATCGTCGGCGTAACCGCGATGAGATTCGCAGGTGACTGCATTGAGAAATAACGTACGCCATTCTTCTCAGTCCGAGTCCAGATCGCAGTGTCATCAGCACGCGTGGCAGCCTCGATGATCTCGGCGGCTTTGGTCATGTCCTTCACTGGGAGCGTCAAAAGTAGAGATGGCCAATGGGCGCTCGACGGCCAATCCGCTAACGATCCCAATTCAACGCCAAATGCAGCTTCCCAATCATCGGCTGTGATCCCGCTATCAGAGAAAGCCTGAAACAGTTTCTGCATTGCGCCGCCGATGCCTGCCGCCAGATTCAGTGTGTCGATTTTTTCCCCGAGATTGAGCAGCATCGATAGATAGAAGAACGTCTCTTTGGTTCCAAGCGTCAGCGAAGACCGAGTGAGTGGTACGTCTTGCTCCAACTTCGGCATACCCAGAAAGAGCAGGTCGTGTATTTTTCCGTTCTCGAAGCGCGTCACCCCGGAAATAGTCCGCACCTTTTCCAACATGGTCCGCTGGTTTGCCGCCGCCGGCGACTGGACCGCAGCCCGCAACGTAGCAAGGCGTTTGGCAAATGTCTTCGGTTGCAGGTAGAAAAATACCGCGTAATCCGTTGGCCGGCGAGAGACCGCCGCGCGATATCTTTCGTCGTTGTCGAGTATCTGCTCCGGATTCTTAACGCGACCGTCAGCGCGATCGAGCAGTGCCTTTAATTCCGTGAGATCCGTCGCGGCGAAAAACCAGGGGCGATCGTAGGTCGTCGCGAGTGTAAACGTAGCCGTCGTGACGAGCTCGATTTCGTGGCGTTCGTATTGAAGCTTCTCACGCTTCGCGCCTGGATTTTTTTCCAAAAATGTCAATCGCCATTTGCCGATTACTCGCTCTGCGTCTGCGATGCTGCCTCGGAAGCGGAAGCCGCCTACAAGTTTTGGGCTATTATTGTCAATCGATGTCAGGGCGAAAAAAACATTCTTTGGATCGAGTTGTTCGATCTCCCGCAACGTTTGAGAGGCCGCATCTTTTTTTGGAAGGGTGGCCAGCGGTTTACTAAGAAAATCCTGCACGGCGGGTTCGCTGTAGAGCTGATAAACATCTGATTGATGCCATTGATCCCGCGTCCGATTGAAATCCTGCATATGCGCCAGAAAAATTGTTTCCCGCGGCAGAAGCACGCTCACGGACGCGCTCAAAGCTTGCTGGGAAAGGTTCCAGACGTACCAGCCGGCGAATGCGGCGACCGCTCCGGCGATGACGAGGAAAATGATGCGTTTCATGGAAGACGGACTGTAGCGGCAGGCGTGTCGCCTGCGAACTCTAAATCGTCGCAGCAGAGACGGCTGCCGCTACAGAAACGGAAATCATGCTCTCGGATGAAACTGTCGGTGGACGGCTTTAAGACGCTGTTGATCGACATGCGTGTAAACTTGTGTGGTCGAAATATCCGCGTGACCGAGCATTTCCTGAATAATGCGCAGATCGGCGCCATTCCCCAGTAAATGCGTCGCGAAACTGTGCCGGAGAAGATGTGGATAAATATTCTTTTCCAGCCCGGCGTTCCGCGCATGTTTTTTTACGATCTGCCAGATACGCGCCGTCGTTAATTTCGTGCCGCGCTCCGAAAGAAAAATCTCGCTGCTGCTGCGGCGCTTGACCAGTTTCGGCCGTTCTGTGGAGAGATATGCTGCCAGCGCTTCGCAGGCTTTGCGACCCACTGGCACAAGCCGTGTCTTGTTTCCTTTGCCGGTCACGCGCACGATGCGCTCTTCGAAATTGAAATTTTCCAGCCGCGCATTCGCCAATTCGGAAATGCGCAACCCGCTCGCGTAAAGCAGCTCAATCATCGCCCGATCACGCAACCCATGCGACATTTTCGTGTCGATCCTTTCCAGGAACTGCTCGACTTGCAGTTCATTGAGCGTCTCGGGCAGATAACGCTCGATCCGTGGGAGCGCAAGCGCTTCGGCAGGATCGCTCTCAACCGCGCCTCTGGCGGCCAAAAACCGGAAGAAAATCTTCAGTGCGACCACAATCAGTTTGATCGAAGAGGCGGAAAGCCCAGTGCGCTTGCGGTCGGCGAGATATTCGCTGATCAGCGGCAAAGCCACGGCGCGTGGATTATCGATCTTTTTCTTTGCGCACCAGTGCGCGAATTCGCTCAACGATCTTTGGGTGGAGAGCTGATAATTTTCCGACAAACCGCGCTCGACCGCGAGGAAGCGGATGAACGAGTCGATCGCGTTTTCCATTTCTGGACTGTAGCGGCAGGCGTGTCGCCTGCAAAATCCCGATGCGTTGCAGCAATGCGAAAGCTTTCGCGAGCAGGCGGCTTGCCACTGCAGAAAGCACAGGTCCCGCGACCTTATTGACAAGCGAAGGTTAAATGTCCGATGTTGCTTCTGCGATGAGTTTGGATTTGAACACCATCCTGAAAGATTGGCCGCATGAAAACGGCAACATCAAAGTGCGCAAGATCGCCGGCCTCGATGGGCGCGAGAAATTGCAGTTGCGCGTCGATCTTGGTGTCCTGCAGATGGAAATGATCGGACGTCCCGATGGTCAACGCCCGCACAACTGCGAGTCGCTCCTGGAATATCATCAAAAGCGGGCGACCCGCGCGGAGCAGAAGGGCGAAGCGTACGAGCTCACGCCCGAACAATGCGCTGAGCTCCAGCAGGAAGGGATTCAATATTATCATCGTTATTTGAGTCTGTTTCAGATCAATGATTTCGCAGGTGTGGTGCGTGACACCCAGCGCAATCTCGATCTTTTCACTTTTGTGACCGAGCACACGGATCGCGACGAGCTTTCCTGGAGCTTGCAGCAGTTCCGGCCTTACGTGCTCATGATGAACACGCGCGCCAAAGCCTCGATTCTTCTCGGCGAAGGCAAATTTGCTGAAGCCGTGGCTGAAATCGAGCGTGGGCGAGACGCTATTGCAGATTTTTTTCAACACTCAAATTTTCCCGAGCTTATATCGAAAAGCTCGGAGATTGCTTTCCTTGACGAATGGCTTGAGGAAGTGAAAGCGAAACGTCCGCGCTCGAAGTTGGAGATCATGCAGCGCGAGATGGAAGCCGCGATAGCCAAGGAACTCTACGAACGGGCTGCGGAGTTGCGCGACGCGATTAAGCTGCTGAAGACGCAGGATCGTTAAGAGTTGCTGAGGCGTCTGCTGGCGAAAGCTTACAGAGTTAAGGCTACGCGAATGACGGGCATCTTGTCCGCCGTGTGGCGAACTGAAAGCCCGTGCTGCCTGGCCAACTACCAGCGCTGTACCTTGCATTTTTATAGGGGACATCTAGCTGTGTTATGCATGAAAATTGCACTCTATTTGCTCGGGGTGAGCCTCTCTTTCATCCTTCCCGCTCGCGCCGACCTCACGATTGTTTACGCCTCAACGCTGCGACCGACAGCGCAAGCGCAAAAAGATCAGGCAGCCGAGGCAACGGAAGGGGGCACGAATATGACGATCAAAATCAAAGGTGACAAAGCGCGCATTGATGCTTCGCCACAAGTGACTACGATTTTCGATGGAAAAACCGGCGAGGTAATCACTCTGTTGAACGATCAAAAAAGTATCGTCCGCATTTCGCCGGACAAAATGAAGGCGATCGCGGATATGTTAGACAAGTTTAACAGCAAGAAAGGAGCCTCTGAAAAACCGAAGCTGATGCCGACCGGCCAGAAGGAAACGGTAAACGGTTACGAAACCGAGCGATACACCTACGATGCGCCCGATTTCAAGGCTATCTACTGGATCGCGCCCAATTATCCCAACGGCGCTGCCATTCTGACGCAACTGCAATCCATTAAGTCCGAATTCTGGGATGCGGCCAACACAAAGATGCCCGACTTTCACGATTTCCCGGGGCTGCCGATCCGCACACGCATGATCATCGGCAGGGAAGATCAGGCAACCGACCAGGGCACGCGCCTTTCGGCTCACGCTACGGAAATTACCAGCACGATCACTTCCGTAAACCAGGATCCGATTAACGATAGCGAGTTCACTATCCCGAATCATTTTAAAGAAACGAAGCTGCCGGACATTTTTAATAAAAAGAATCCGGCTCCGCCCGTCTCGCCGAATCCACCACCAAGCCTCTGACCGTTGTGCGCGCGAGCGCTTTACTAGTGCTGGCATCCTGCTCGCCCAGGCGGGCCGCATTGCTCTCCGAAGCCGGCTTCGAATTTGAAACTGTCTCGCCGCGCGTCGCGGAAAAGTTCCATCTCGATCTTACATTACGGGAACTGACGATGTGGAATGCAATCCGAAAAGGGGTATCGGTGGCGCGAGCGTATCCAGATAAGATCGTGCTCGCAGCAGATACACTGGTCGCGCTGAAAGGGGAAATCATCGGTAAACCGGCGGATTTAAACGAGGCTGCGCAGATTCTACGGCGCTTGAGCGGCCGAACTCATGAAGTTTGTTCCGCCGTTTTCATTTATCGTTTCGCGACCGGACGACCGGCAACGTTTCATGACCTTTCCCGTGTTCGTTTCCGCCGTTTGAGCAGCGCAACGATCAAGAATTACCTCGCGAAAGTGGATCCGCTGGATAAGGCCGGCGCTTACGCCGCGCAAGGATGCGGCGCAGAGATCATTGCAAAAATCGACGGCTCCTACACAAACGTCGTCGGCCTGCCGATGGAGAAAGTGGTCTCGACGCTGGCCCAATTCGGCATTCGCCCTAAGATCGATGATTAACAGAATGAGGCAAAGAGGCGCAGGGAAACGGATCGCTTCTCGAGAGGCGGCAGAGATCAATATTGAATGCCATCGGCCGAATCCGCGTCGCCGTGACGATCGGATTTGCTATCGAAGTAAAGCACTACAAATGCGATTCCTATCAACGGCTGGAGAATCCTTTGCAAAAGGTTGAGCGCGAAATGGAATATATTAAAGCCGTGGGCTTGCTGCGTTGCGGTAAGTTGTTGCAGGAGCGCTTGGGGATCCTGCGTTGTTGTCAGCTCATTAAAGTAATGCCGCAGCGTTGACCACTCCGGGCCGAGGGTCATCGCCAGCACAAAAGCGGTCCAAATCGAA
>WNFY01001446.1_pt1 | contig 22356 bp, 16 predicted proteins | sample 5400091 | NCBI WGS metagenome assembly WNFY01 (sample SAMN13153364, study PRJNA577476) | soil metagenome | isolation source: 60 cm soil or saprolite under grassland replicate 1 | place: USA:California | collected 2016-06-15
GATATGGCAGGGCTATTGCTACGTTCAGCAATGCGTAAATACGGCGTCGCTGATAGCTGGTTGGTTGAAGACACACATGCCAGCACATTACATAAAATGCGTGTTCTAGCTGATGGGCAATATATCGTTCGGCTAGACGTAGGGCTTATGCGTTCTCAAAAAACAAAGGAAAGGAGGTGATTTGAGTGCCATTTAACAAAGAGACTAAACCTGAGACTAAAGACAAACCACACCCATATCCCACGTGATGCGCAACGAGATGTCGGCAAGCGGATGGTAAGCGATTGATAGGCAAAAGAGGGGAAAAGCTTGTAAACGAGGCAAAGATGTGCCTCCAAAGACGGGAAGAAAAAACCACTATCCTACTAAGGAGAATACAGGTAGTATGACACATCCATCCGTCCATCTACAGAGAGCGTCAGAAGATCGGCCCTCCGTTCCCAGTTGGTTTGGTGAGGTCGCCATCGTAGCACAGGTCTTAACCACATCAGGCGTCTTCAAGAGTATCGAGGAGCACGTGCGTTTTGCCCGCGCACGTTTCGGGACCGAACGCGGCTCATTGATTTTGTCGCCGTCCTCATCGGATACGCAGTGAGTGCAGAATCGAGCCTGCTGACGTTTTATGAACGCCTTAGCCCTTTTGCCTCTGCTTTTATGGCGCTCTTTGGGCGCAAGAGTTTGCCCCATCGCAGTACCCTGGGTCGCTATCTTGCGGCTTTGGATCAGCCCACTGTCGAGGCGTTGCGTGCACTGTTTCTCGACGATCTGGTCCTGCGAACTGCCCAAACCTTTCCCCCCGGTGGACTATGGGATCGTCAAGGTCTGCACTGGCTTATCGTCGATGTAGATGGCACCAGGCAAGCTGCGCGACAACGAGCCCTGCCCGAGCTTGCCGAGCTTCCAGCTGCACATCGACGCTGATGCCCTGCGTGTGTGCATCTGCCTATCTCGGGCGCAAACGTGGCGAGGTCGCTCGGACCCGGACAACAGTACTGCAGGCCCACTCAAATCACTGGTTAGGCACCTTTGGTGGCTCTGGTAATGGGAACTACTGTGCGCAATTAGCACAAGCCTGCGAAACCATCATCTGCTATGCAGGCTGGCTGTGTCTGCCGCTTGCTCACCTGCTGATTCGTTTGGATGGATTGTCTGGCACCACTGCGGTACTCACCCCTCTGCTCTTGTCTGGGTTGGGGGTCATCGTGCGGAGCAAAGAGTACGGCTTGCTTGATCTGCCTGCGGTTGCTGCCCGTCTCACGTTGCCTCCAGACGCCCAGACGACTCACCCGGAGAGTGGAGCACAACGATCTCTCTTCGATTGTCCCGATCTCGCGCTGCTTGCCTGTGGGCCGCGTGTGCGCTTGATTGTGGCGACTCACCCAGCCACCTCCACCGCCAAACCGCCCATTGGCGTCCTGCGAGCAGGGACCGTGTACGAGTTGTTTCTCACCACGGCTCCACAGACGGCTTTCACCTGTGCAGATGTGCCTGGCTTGTATCTGCATCGGGGCTCATTTGAGACCGTTCGAGCCTCTGAAGATCGCGAACAAGACACGGATCGTTGGTGTTCTCACACGCCGTGTGGTCAGGAGGGACGACGCAAATCTTGAACCAATGGCTCTCTCCCCTCCGTCTGGATTTGGGGCAACACCTCTCTCCCTCTGCTATGCACTTGACTGAATTTGCTCCGGCTACCGAGCCGCTCTCCGTTGCATCTCATGAACTCCTCCAGGTGTCGCCATCCGTTGCTCCCGACCAACCCGCTGCCGAGCAGCCGTCGGTTGTCTCTGATGAACCACCGCCAGTGTCACTATCGGTTGAGGCCCTGGAAGCCGTTAAGGATGGCCCTGCCCAATGGGCTCGCCGATCGTTCACCAAAGGGTTTGCTGGGGCTGATTTTGTCCCGCAACCTGATGGGACCTTACGTTGCCCGGCGGGTCATCCGCTCTGGGTGCATGAGCGTCGGCCTGAGCGCTCTGGCTCGGTACGCGTGGGAGACGCGCGCTCGGATTGTGGATTGCCGTCCCTGTCCTCTTCGAGCACAGTGTCAAGAAACCACCACGACCCGCAAGCCACGACAAGTCAGCGCTGTTGTTTGGCCCATTCCATCCGTTGCGGCTCTGCCCCCTTCTCACCCTGTTGCCCCTCCCTTCGAGTGCGAAAGGATCCCTCCTCCTCTTGTTCCTGCTCCTCTACTTGCTCCTGTCCTTTGGGGTGACTGGCCACGGTGTCAGTTTCGTCGTCGATGGATCCGTCTGCTGCGGACACAAACCGTCGAGCTGACCTTTTGCGCCCTTGCGCCAGAAACGAACCTGTTCTTCAGTTCTGATGAGGTACAAACCCGAGCGCAACGGGCACACTATCGGCTGAGTTGGCAGCAACGAATGGCTCGCAATACCCGCCTTGCTTCTGCCCCTCAACTTGAGATCACGATCTCTGGGCTTCCTGCTTCTTTTGCCCTGTATGTGGGGATCGGCTTGGTCACGGTGGCTTGACCATTTTCGGCTCACGCACTTGTTCTTTTCAGAGATCTTCTGTCCCCGGAATCTGCGTCATTGGCGTCCGCCTCTGTCCCTGCGCATTTTCTTCCTCTCGCACTTTTTCCCTGTTCGCGAAGAGGAACTCTTGTCTTTTCTTTCTGTGCTTGACTGCTTTCACCTCGTTGCGCATCACGTGGGCGAGGAGGCCCTGGTGGCCTGCGACCGTGCCTTGGCCCTCGACTCCAACTACGTCAACGCCTGGAATAACAGGGGCAGTGCGCTAGGGAATCTTGGACGCTACGAGGAGGCCCTGGTGGCCTACGACCGCGCCCTGACTTTGGACCCCAACTACGTCAACGCTTGGTACAACAAGGGCAATGCGCTCAACAAGATAGGACGCCACCGGGAGGCATTGGCAGTCTATGATCGTGCCCTTGCCCTGAACCCGAACAACGCTCTCGCCTGGTACAACAAGGGCAATGTGCTCTTGAAGCTAGAACGCTACAAAGAGGCGCTGGCAGCCTATGATCACGCTCTTGCCCTGAACCCCAACGACGCCAGGGCCTGGAACAACAAGGGAGTAGTGCTCGAAATCCTCAGGCGTTACAAAGAGGCGCAGAAGGCTTACGATCGTGCAAACCAACTCACATAACGGCTAACGCCTACATTTCGTTGTATCCTCTGCACGAAAAATCTGTGTTGGGCCGCTTGATATGGCTTCAAGGATGGCTCCTGTATTTCTGGGTTTCTACTTTTTAGTGCAATGAATTGACAGGGAATACGTCCATAGTCACCTGAATCGGTTTGTTTGGCGGGTCCATACGCGCATCTATTGTACTCTGGGCCGTTTGGCGGAGGTGGCGAAGCGGTGAGCGCGGGAGATAGCCTACCAGGAGTGGCTTCACTCCTGGTAGGCCCAGTGATACCCTGAGAGGTCCGTCAACATGAGACAGAAGGGGAACACGCGCGATAGAACTTGCGAACGTCAGGATTCGAAATGATCGAGTCAACATTACAAAACGAAGAGAGAGTTAAAGACATGGGTATTTTCCGTAGGCACCAAAAGCAGAACTCGAACGAATACGCGCTAACGAATGACATTGTTCACATGATGGAGCTTTTCGGACGATATGAGTTTAACCCGCAAGAAAATGCAAATGATGCGGCAGACATTGGGCAACTGATGGGAGAACTGTATCCATTTGCTTCCACCGATCCTGATGGCTTCCTGGTAGCCCTTGCAGGGGCTGTGCTCCCAGTTGATGGTTGGGCAGTATACGGGGCATCCCGCACGATTTGGGAGCTTCTCAGCTCGTCGGCATCGGCCCACCAACACCCCTCGTACAAGGCCATTATGAGTGCCGCGTTAGAGTTCTTACGAACCAACGGTGTGTCCCTAACGATGCTCAGGGGTTACGAACGGGACCATTGGTTTGCCTCAGGTGGAACCATCGACTCGTGGTTGCCGCGGCCTCCCACATACTTACAACTGGCTACTAATCCAACTAACGTTCCTGATAGCCCAGAGGCATGGGGGGAAGCAGGAATAGCCCACATGCAGAATGATCGTTATACAGAAGCGCTTGCCGCTTTCGAGCGAGCTCTCCAGTTAGCTCCTACCTACGCTCTGGCCTACTCAAAAAAGGGCTTTGCACTCGGTGGGTTGAAACGATACGAGGAGGCGTTCGCTGCCTTCGACAGGGCCCTCCAGCTTGATCTCACCGATGTGGCAGCCTATGCTGGCAGGAGCAATGCGTTCCTCGACCTGAAGCGGTACGAGGAGGCCCTGGTCGACTTGGAGACTGCCCTTCAGCTCAACCCAGATCTGGTGTTGGCCTATGTCGGCAAGGGCAATGCACTCGGCGGATTGAAGCGATATGAGGAGGCCCTAATTGCCTATGACTGCGCCTTGACACTGGACCCCAACAACGCTCGCTCCTGGAACAACAAGGGCAATGTACTCAGCGACCTGGGTCGTCATCAGGAGGCCTTAGCCGCGCACAACCAGGCTCTAGCTCTGGACCCCAACGATGCTGGATTTTGGCATAGCAAGGGCTTGACGCTGGACGACTTGGGGCGCTACGAGGAGGCCTTAGCCGCCTACAACCGTGCCTTGACGCTCGCCCCCAACAACGCTGCCGTCTGGTATCACAAGGGCAATGTGCTGATCCGCCTGGGACGGCTTGAGGAGGCGCTGGCACCCTACGATCGCGCACTGGACCTCAACCCCAACGACGCCGATGTGTGGTTCAACAAGGGAGTAGTACTCGAGTGCCTCAGGCGTGTCGAAGAAGCGCTGATAGCTTACGATCGCGCACTGGACCTCAACCCCAACGATCCCGCGAATTGGCACGCTCATGCACGCTTCTATCACTTCCTGGGCCGTCTAAGGGAGGCGGAGGCAGCAGAGCAGCGGGCAAGGGAACTGGGCGGGTAAGGGTGGACTGACTCCTTTCAGGGGTGGTTTTTGGCGCGGTATGGCTTAGTAGCTCACATCTAGTGCGGAATCCTATCACCTGGCTGATAGCCATACAACAGGGCTGCTGGCAACACGCTAATAGCGACTCGAGTTCGATGACGTTCTAGGATAGTAGATAACTCACACAGAGAACGAAGAAGAAAGGGAAACGTGGACGGATGGATGATTTGAGGTGATTATTCCTTATCCTCTCGTTGAAGTACTTCTTTGATACTCTTTTCAAGAGCATCTACCTTCCTCTGCGTAATGATTAGTTGTTCCCGATATTGGTCTATAATGATTCGAGCAGTCTCTTGTGTATCTTTATAAAGAGACATAGAATTCTTTACGCTAACATCAAGCCGTTGTTCCGCATCATGAATAGTCTCCATGCATTGCCTTTTTAGTTCGTCTGTACGCTCTCTGTGTTCTTTATCGCTTGCTTGAGAAAAACTGATGGTCCATTCATTCAACCGATTAGACTCCTGGCTTATCATATCCCTGAAATTGTCTTGAGTCACTCGAAACTCTTTCCTCAACGCAGCTAAGTCTTCCTGGTATTTCCCCTGTAATCTCTGTCTCGTTCTGAAACTGTACCAGACACAGAAAGCGGTTATGCCAATCATTATGCAACCAAATATGAGCATGGCCCAACTGAAGTTCACTACTTGAACTTTTACAATCCAAACTGTAGTGATGAAGACGATAATACCGCTAACAGCGGCAGTAATGATAGGCCAGCCTGCTTGTTCCATAAATGACTTCTTTGGCGGCTCCATCTGGGGACCATCTGCTGCATTTCTCGCACCTCCTGCGAATGAGATATCTATCAGTAAGAACGCACAGGTGTTCGAGAGGTAAAAATATATAGCTGATGGCTTTGACCTATGCTAGTGAACTAAAAAGTTGAATCTCCGTCATCTTTCATACAATAGGACTCAATTCTTGAATGCGCCGCCTGGAATTCGCTACTGGAGCTAATCAGCATGAATCGCTTTCCAGCTCTGCATGGGCTTAGCACGAGAGATGACGGATATCCTGACTTTGGGGACCACCATACTTGCTCTATCATCTCGCCCATCAGTCGGGTTTGGAGCATGCAGAGCAAGTGGTCATCCTGGGGGATGGAGCGGCCTGGATTTGGCGATTGGTGGCAGAGCATTTTCTGCACGCTGTGCAGACCGTCGATCTGTACCATGCACACGAGCATCTTTGGAAAATGGCGAACGCCGTCTACGGCTCGGGAACCTCGTAGGGGGCCGCGTGAGCAAAAGCCGTTGGCGATCTGCTTGGTGAGGGCACATTGAGGCTCTTCTGGCTCTTGCTCCAGAACCAGGAGCCTCACGTAGCGTTCCTGAGATCGAGGCGGACTATTTTCGTACCCATGCTCAGCGGATGCGCTACCCGCTCTTTCGAGCACAAGGCATGTATCTGGGCAGCGGGATCGCTGAAGCTGCCTGTAAGACAGTCGTGTCCACCCGTGTCAAACGCTCTGGGATTGCGATGGACTCCCAGAAGGTTAGATGCTGTTCTGGCTTTACGCACCGCTGTCCTCAATCGGTCCTATGAAACGTTCTGGCTCCAACGCAGGCATCGCTGTGCCTGACTGATTGCCTACAATTTTTTCATGCCACCCCTTTCTTCACATTGGCTTTCACAAAGGCTGAGGCGGCGTTTTCAGTTTCTCCAGTTCCTCAATACGTACCAAGGCGACACGCAGCAGTTCCTGTGTCTGCCCCAGAGCTTCTCCCAAGGCTTGGTTTTCGGCCCGAAGTTGGGCATTTTCTTCCTCTAGCGTCGTGACCTCAGTGTATCAGAAAAGGTCAAGTCTGAACAGTTTCATCACCACGTAGGCGCGAAGAATTTCTGGCATTGCTCTTCTCCTCTCGTTCTCTTTCCTTCATTCTACCGCATTTAAGGAATGGAGCAGTAGAAAGTGCTGATGGGGGAAAAAGGTTGCCAGGATCGGTAGCAGTATCTGGTGTGGCACTCGTATTTTGCCGAATTTTCATTTCGGATTTCCCCAACGTCTATTACTACAGATTGCTCTCACACTCGCGCCGCTCAGAAGTAGAAAACGAGTTGGTTTGCGACTATGAAGGAGAAACACTTTCAAGATGTATAATATTTCTGAAAGTGTTCTCACGAATGTTCTACTAAATCTTTTCATTTCAGAAACTTTATGATAAGATACATACAATTTTGCCAGGAAAAGAATTTTCCGTCTCTATTTTAAAATAAGAGTGTGTGATGGAGATGTTCAGATGGACTATATGCTGCGTTCTCTCGTCGTCGGCATCGATGAGTATGCCGATATCCGTTATCGCGACACAGCAAGGCTGCGCTACGCCAGAAGTGATGCGCTGTCGATAGCCGAGACGTTGCGTACCTCCACCGCGTTTCGACTGGAGGCAGACAATCCCTATCTACTGACCAATCAGAAGGCCAGTGCGGATGAAGTGCGCCGAGTCATGGATGGTCTGTTTTCACCTGAGCGCCTGAATCGCAAGACGATTGCGTTATTCTACTTTGCAGGTCATGGTGTCTTGAAAGATGGCCGTGTCTTCCTATGCTATCATGATGTCGATTTTGCACACCCCGAGCAGAAAGGAATTGATCTACAACAGGTCTATCACTGGCTGACCACGAGCGGCGCGGCTTGCACAATCGCTATCCTTGATACCTGCTTTAGCGGCGGCTTCACCAATAATGCACAGAAGTCAACTTCAATTGCGGAACAGGCTCGCAGAGCTATTGTTGATCCACATGCCCCTGATGGGAAAACGATGGCTATATTTGCTGCCTGCCAGAGCGATCAGCAGGCTCGTGAAGATCCACAACTTGGACATGGCCTCTTTACCTATCATATCCTGCGTGGCTGGCAGGCAGGTGAGGCACATGATCCGGATGGCATGGTAACGTTGTCTGGATTAAAAAATTACCTGTTGTACCAGTTTGAACACGAGCTACAGAAGCCAAAACTGAGTCTGGTGAGCGCCTCTCGTATCCCGTTGTGGAGATGGGCACCACCTGTACTGGAGCCTCCCGCTTCCCCTGAAACTCCCCGCGTGGTTCCTCGGCCAGATAACACTCGACCGTTGTCTGAGATACCGTCATACCCAGATTATCGTGGCCATCAAATAGAAGAAGTGTTTCGCCTGCCTGGACCTCAAAATAAGGAACTTGGTAAGGATAGCTCTCTCCCAGAATTCAACCTGGGGGGAAGAGTTCCTTTTAAACCACATCCTCTGAGACGTAAGGTACTTATTTCGTTGGCTATTCTTCTAATAATTATTTTGTTTATTACCGTTATGAAGTTGCATGGATAAGGGATGTTGTCTATGAGCCATGCTATAGGGATAGATCTGGGAACCACGAATTCTGCAATGGCGATCGCGGGAGATCAGGGACACGCCATGATCATTCCCAATGCGGAGGGGATGGCGACGACGCCATCGGTCGCTATCTGGCATAAGGGAGGCTTTCTTGTGGGACAGCCAGCTCTCGATCTGGTCTACCACGCGGAAGGGGCAGAGCAACTGGAGAAGCATTTGATTCGTGGGGTGAAGCGCCTCATCGGCAAGATTCCTCGCGGTGGCCTCTCTTCGAATGGTCACGCCACCGACCCGGTCGAAGTCTCGTCGGCTATTCTGCACAAACTGGCCAGTGATGCATCGATGTATCTCGGTTATCCGATCCGCAATATTGTCATTACGGTCCCGGCGCACTTTGTTGATTACGAGCGTGAGGCCACCAGAAAAGCCGCTGAGATGGCAGGCTTGCGTGTGCTCCAGATCGTCAATGAGCCCAGCGCAGCGGCGCTGGCCTACACCAGTGGACAAACAGGCGGAAAGGCGGAGACAGCGCTGGTCTTCGATCTTGGTGGAGGTACCTTTGATGTCACCGTTCTGCAACTAGAGATGCAGCAGGCTCGCGTCCTCTCCACAAAGGGTATCGAAGAGTTAGGAGGCATGAACTTTACCACGAGCCTGGTCCGCTTTTTGAAACGCGAGTACGAAAAGGCGATACAGACTCCATTTCCTGACGATGGTGCCTCCAGTTTCCTGATTTTCTCTGTGGCGGAGGGGGCAAAACGTCGGCTAAGCGAGGCAGAGACGACTGAGGTCTACCTCGCTCCTAAAACGGGCAAAGTGGCCCGTATTCCCATTACCCGTCAAATCTTTACGCGCCAGATTGGTGCAGCATTGGTGTCGCTCGAGGTGGCGGTGCAGGAGGCACTGAATGGAGCGCGGAAAGCTCCTGCTGATATCAATCGTGTCTTGCTCTGTGGTGGCTCTTCGCGTATCCCGGCGGTGCAGAAGATGTTGACCGAGCTTTTTGGTCGTCCACCAGAAGCAAGCCTGGACCTGGACCTGAGTGTGGCTTTTGGGGCAGCTTATCTGGCTACTACTTATCATGAACCTGGTCTACAACAACTCGTCGATTGTGTAAGTTATTCGGTTGGTATTGCGTTGAAAGATGCGCGGGGAGCAGATATGAAGTCTATTCTGCTGCACCCGGGCGATCCATTGGATGTCTGGAGTAAACCTCCGCTACCCGTCAAAATTCTTACGTCGGCTGCCGCCTTTCCTCCCATTCGGGTATATACGGGGGACAGTGAGGAGATAGAGGAAAAAGACTACCTTGGGAGTATTGCCTGCCAACTCCCTTCTGATACGCAGCCGGGAACAGTAGCTACGGTAGAGATGCGCCAGAATCGCAACGGCCAGATAGAGATAAATATCAATGTTGGAGGAAAAAGCCTGCCATGTGGCCTGCAACGTCTGTAATGTTTCCTCCATCGTGGTATGTATAGCAAGAAAGGAAGTACAACAATGGATGATGCCGGAGCCCTTGATAAGCAACGCCTTGCAAGAAGCAAAGTAGCGATGAAGAACGAGCATGAGCTATTCGTTCTTGAAGGCATCGATGATGAGGAAGATCCAGTAAAAGGGAATAAGAAAGATAGATCAGATATCAAGCACAAATTTTTCCTCGGTCTCGCCTTGCGAGCGCAGGTTCCCCCTGAGCATAGGTGGTATGTGTATCGCAATGGCTTACTGTATAAAAAACTGAGCACAGGCTTGTATGTATTGTGGAATTGGTGCAACTTTTTGACGAAATGGCAGGTGCGGCGCATCAATTTGCGCACCGTCTTGCTCCCAGCCCTGGCCTATGGGCGGGTCAGGGGACCCGAGTTGCCGCAAGGTAGTGAAAGGGGAGCGAACCTGGACCTCGCCCTCAACGTGGGAGCAGAGTTTCGCCTGCTGTGCCGAATTGTGAATATTGAGAAGTTTCTGAGCTACGAGCTGCCGCTCAAGGTCTTTTATGCTTCGTTCAATAACATCGTACAAGAGCGCATCAGCCAGCTTCCTTACGATCAATACGGCAAGTGGGCCTCGCTGTTATGCCGCAACGTGGAGGAAGATCTACAGGTAGGCCGGGATAACACAGAGCAACTGATTGGGGTGCGTATCGAACGAGTCTTTGTCGATTCTTTTGCGTCCTCTGATGAACACGATACTGAGGTTCTCAAGCTCTATCAACTGACGGAGACTGTCAAACGCGAGTTGGAGACGGCTATCTCGCTTGGGAAGCAGGGCGAACTGCTCGATATTGCACCCTCGATTCTGGCCTTGCAGAATAACGAGATTGGGCGCGAATTGATTCGCCATGATGCCAGGTTGCGCGAGATGATGATTGCTGTGGGCATGCGGCCCGGTGGAATGCTTCCTATTCCCGGTACACATATCGTGGAAAGTACTCAGCATTTCGGGTATCTCTCACCTCCGCCATCGCACTCACGACAACTGCCACCAGTACCACCCAATCCTTTTTCAGGTCCCTGGAATGGTGGAAACACAGGGCCATTCTCAGGTCCATTGCCCCGGACCTCTCCTGATGGAGACATAGCACAATTTTCAGGTCCATTGCCCTGGACGCCTCCGACATCCCCGGATCTGGGAAGACCTCAACCTCCTCCTTACACGCCAGGACCAAGTGAACCGTCAGATCCACTCTATTCAACCCCCTCCAATACGTCAGCGATGCGGCAACGGCAGGAGATGGATAAAGAGAAATTGCGTCTGGCAGGCTTTGACACCAATGGCTGGGGACCTCTGGGCACGTTTGATTCGATGGGCAATTCCGGCAATATCAAGTGGTCGCTCACCGTCACCATACAGAGGGAGAATGGCTATCTTGTGATCCTTTTCCAGTGCGCACATGACTATCCGTCGACTGCTCCGACCGTGCAGGTGCGCACCTCTCATCAAGGATTGCAGGAACTCTGGCCCAAAGCCATCACCGAATGGAGACCCGAGAACTCACTGGTCGAGGTTGTACAGGAAATTGCTCAGACTATAGCAGCAGATTAGCGAAAGAGGGGTCGTTATGCAGGTGCCGCGCCCGTATGTCCTCACCTCTGAGCGTATCACCGCTCAGATTGACGATATGCAGATGGCCGTGAACGAGGGACCGAGGGCATATACTGCTCCTGGCTATCACTCTGTCTGGATTGCGGAGGTGCCCTTTATCGTGAGCGAAGGACCAAAGGATTTTGCTTATGAGTCCGTGAAGCGCTTGCTGAATGTCCTGGAGAGGCAGCAGCGTTTTGTCTACGACCTGGCTCAATTAAGCGATCACCAGACCACCTTTGAACTGCGTCTGGTGACATGGCCCCAGAGTCATGGACCCTCACGTACAGGGATTGCCTTTCTGGGGAAAGTCTTTCACCAGGATGCTCATGTCTCATATGCTCTGGCCTTGAGGTTGTGGGACAGATTCAGTGCTCTGTTCCCGCGTGAAGCTCCATTCTCTTATCCACTGGTCCCTGTACGCGCTGAGAATGAGCGCACTGCTCAGCAAACTCATAGTTTCGCTGAGTGGTTCCAGCCTCTGCCTGTTGAGCAACTGGTAACTCCTGGTTGCATCGTGGAGTTGCGCAAGCACGAGGATTGGCCACTTGTGCGCGATATCGGCGGTGCCCTGCATCCGGTCGATTATATTCCCCAGCCCTTTGAGCCAGCGCTCGATTACTCGGCTCTGGGGCGTCTCTTTGAGGCACTGGCGCAGCAGAACGAGGTTTGTGTGGTCGCAATCACCCTGCGTCCGCAACGTCTTACTCACCAGGAGATCCGCCTTCTGTATGAGACGCTCGATTGGTACAGGCGTGTGGCCGAAGGGAAGATCATGATCAAGAATCCGCTGGTGGATGTGTTGCAAGAGCTCAATAGCGCCGACATCTACACCTCCTACCTGCCGATGCGCGCGACGATCGGAATCAAAGTGTATGAAGCGCTGATACGTGAACTGGAGAATCTTTTTCTGCTACGTCTCCAGGTGCTAGGTTTCCCGGCAGCTCAGGACGACCTCGTGGAGGCCCTTGGCTCTGAAATGACGGCGGACGTTGATAGCCCGTATCCAAGTCGTTGGAACCGCGTGGAGCCGTCTGCACAGGAGCTAGGTTGGGCACGCTTTAACGCACAATGGCTCGAATTCGCGCGCTGGGGAATCTCGCCAGAGATCCGTTCTGCCCCCGATATTACCCGCTTTCGCCAGCTAGTAACCGCCGCTGAAGCAATGGGAGCCTTCCGCCTGCCTGTTGCATCCAGTGGTGGATTGGCTGGCATAGAAGTACGTGACGAGCCATTTCTCTTACCGACGCGAATACACGAGCAGGGTGTCAGTTTCTCTTTTGGCCTGCTCCAGGATCGCGGCATGAATACCGAGATTCCATATACATTGTCACGCAAGATCTTTAGGGGGCCAATTGCTTTCCTGGGTAGAGATAATCTCTTTGATGGCATGGTCTTGCCCCTCTTTCTACGTATGATTTATACTGCCGGTCTGCCCTGGGTGCTTATTCGTTCCGCAGGGCCCTCTGCGACAGACCCTCTACCAGGACTGGCTGTCCGTCGTCTGCGCATCGATCCATCGACTGAGCAACAGGCTATTCAACCATTTTTTCCGCCTGCGGGAGTTGAGCTGTCCACCTTTCTGAATGCCCTGCAGAGTGTGTTCGCAGTATCCTGTCAGCTTGAACCTGCCGCCGCGATTCTCTTGCGGCAGGCGCTGGCCCAGACGTATCGGCAGATAGATGCAAACAATGATCAACATAGCCTGAAGAGTATAATTAAGCACTTTACATCGCTTCTCCAGAATATGCAATCAATGCCTGCTATCATCTCAGTCATAGAAAAACATGTTCTGCTCCCTTTACAGGAAATAAGTGAATTTGCCTCTGATCTCTTCTCCCATGTCTCTACGGCTGATCTTTCATGGACAACACCGACAATCATTGAGGTCGCCCAGGTCGGCAGCGAGGTTAGTCAGGCTATTTTGTCTGGTTGCCTCTGGTCTTATTGCACACTTGCGTGCTCAAAGCTGCCCACGAGTCTCGATGCTGTACGTAGCATCGTAGGCCTGGAAACTGCCCATACCGTTTTTGGGACTGTTTCGCCTGCCGTGGCACGTTTCGCAGCTCCAACGACCACACTTGCTCAAACTCTGGTGCAGCAGGGTGTCTGCCCACTGCTGGTTAGCGAACGTGCGGATCTTCTAGATCAGAGTATCACCACTCGTGCTGGCGCTATTGTTGTGACGCATGGTGCAAATGAAAGTGCGCAGGAGCAGGCAGCACACCTGATTGGAGCGTCACGCCGTCAGAGAGCACGCATGCGCCTTTTACACGCGCGAGAAGCTATCGTTGCAATCCCCGGCACCGTTCCTGTGCTTATCACTGCGTGAAACTGCCGGGAAGCCTGAATTGAGGAGCGTTTTATGCCCGAAGAAATCAGTGGATTAATAGTAGATTTATCCTGTGTGCTCTGTAGATGTCTGCCTACAGGCGATATGCCATTTTTTGAGATGCAGAACCGTTTTTTCATTTGCGGAGCATGTCTGCTGCACCAGGAGCATCAGAGGAAGAGCATTAAAGGGAGGGATGGTTTGCCCATCAAACTATCCGACTCTATGCGTGTTGTCCTGGAGAAACCCACACAGTCGGATGGGCCTCAAACAGCCCGGCAGGATGACACGATCTTTGGAGTGCTCGGTATCTCCGTCAGAGCAACGGAAGATGAGGTTATCGATGCCATTGATGACAAGATACGCTTCTGGATGAGGCAGGGGCCATCGAAGCAGAGCTTGCGTATGCGCGAGCAACTGGAGGAATGGCGTGAGGAGGTTATCAACAATCCTCAGTTTCTTTCAAGTCAAAGAGTGCAACAAGACATCATTGCTTTGCCCACACTGATCGTGGGGGGACAAGAAGCAACCACTCTGAAAGATTTTGTTGAACTATGCGAACGGAGTGAGGCCGGTTGGTTGGATGGGGAGAGGTATCTGCAGGAGAGAGATCTTGAACATTGGGTGCTTGCTCTTACGAAAGACAATGGGCTGGATAGGAAGATTGCTGCCGCCAGGACTATATCTTCCAGTTTTCTTGCTTTGAATGAGGTGCTTTATCTCCTGCTACCAGCGCGACCATTTCGCCTGTACGAGCAGGATCAGTGGCAGGCACTGGAGACGGTCAAGAGTGCCTCAACGGTGAAAGAACTGGCTCCATTGTGTGATACATACTGGTCTACTGCTGTTCATCATCTCTATGATGGGTCGCTACTGATCTGGCTCGAATATTCACAGGGCTGCCAGGAGTTGCGAGTATGGTATAGTGGGGCGATTCAGGATTATGGCGGGCGTGGATACCTCTACCGAAGCCTGGGATTAGAACTGTTATTGGAGCGAGTTGTACCAAAATTACGCAAGCCGGAGCTTATAGTCACCTTTGATGGTATAAATGATAATTACACGTTATCGCAATGGGATAGTGAGATTGCTCATCGCCCCATTGCCGTTACCATTGGTAATAAGACACGTGGAGTTGTGTTGCTGTCCTTAGCTGTGGAGGCTTCCAACTCGAACGGCCCTACAGTAGCAGTGCTACCCTTTCGCCAGGGACAGACGAGTACAGCATTTCTTCAGCAGAATGCTCCTGGTCTCCTCTATATTCGCCCGGGCGAGCAAGACACGTTCACGGTCAATCTATCCCTGGATAATCTAGAGCGCTTGAACTACGGCAGAGCGTACCATTGTGCCTTACACATCGCACAACATACCACTGCTTCAGCAACGCCTATCATCCATAAGCGTAGCGTTACTATCGATACGATGGCATATCGGCAAGGCTTTCGGCGCTATCTCTGGGGCTGGGGACTTCATGGTGGCTTCCCTGGTTTATTGCTCAACTTTATTGCAGAGGTAGCTCTGGCTCTGCTGATCCTCCTGTCGCTCAATATCTTTAATCGTATTCCTTTTATAGATAACAATCCATTCCTGAATAATGTTATCCTGGCCCTCACTACCGGCACTCGCAGTATCGCAACGGTCTCGCTAGGCACTCTCAAGTTCGTCCTGATTACAGGTGCTCTAGCTGGCCTTAGTGGGAGTCTTGTTGGGTGGAAAAAAGGACATGCTACCTATTCCATGGTCCGCAACAGGCATGATTTTGTCCTTGCTGGAAGATTATTAGCGCTTCTCTTCTTTTTTGGTCTATGCTATTGGACCTGGAACGTTTCGTTTGCCAATTCGCCTGTCCTGCTGGTAGATGCAGGTTGGCAGCGCTTTGCGCAAGTCGGAGGAAGTCTACTTATTAGCCTGTTATTACTGGTGAGTATCTCAATACTAGGTCTCATCCGTTCATTTGTTGAGTGGTCGTTACGCCGTCGCTATCGCGGATTGCTGACACCAAAAGGGAGCTAGTGGTGATAATGCTGTACGAGGATATCAAAGATTTCTATCAGATGTTGGAAGTTTCACGGGACGCAGATACTGCCTCTATTAAAGTGCGGCTGGAAGAGTTTGAGCAAAAGAAACGGCAGGAGCTAATTGATCCTGTTACGATGCGTGCCGCCGCGCGTGCGATTGATGAGCTTCCAGGGATACGGGAGGCTTTGCTCTCCGGTGCGGCCCAACGCCAGGCGTACGACCAGCGCCTGGCAGAAGCTGAAGGCCGTCGCACACAAGGAGACGCTCTCAGACTCGATGAGCCTTTCATCACTGCTTTCTATTTTGATCGTCACAACAATCTGGATACAGAGGAACCAGCGCTCAATATGCGTGCGCTCGTTGAGAAACTGGAGCGCGACTGGTCAAAGACGCGCGACTGGCTCTGCGATACTTCTCAGTCAAAGCATCCACTGGTCTTGTTCGTCAAGTACCACTCCTCGCCCAGGCCCCTTGCTAGAGAGGCTCTGGTCAGACGTCTCGAAACAGAGCTATTCCAGAAGATTGCTACGATGCATCACGACGAGGCTGTAGAGCGCTGTCTCTCTCTCCTCAACCCCCAGATCAAGCGCCCTACTCTGACCGTCAAAGAAATTTCGGACCCGCAGTCCCAGACTCTCTATCTCAGAGAATTTATGCCAGGGGAAACCAGACCAGCCATTGTGGTTGTGGCCCACGAGGGTGAACGTGGCTGTCTTTTTGGGACGGTGGAGAGCCAGACCGAGTGGTTAAAGCTCTCGAATGGTCAGACTCAGCAACGTTTTGCTCTACTGGCAGAGAAAATTGCGACTCCTAATAGTTCCTCCTCGCTCAATCTGCCCCTGTTTTTTGATCTCTGGCCACTGGCCCGTAACAGGATGCATCAAGCAACACTGGTCTTTCATGTGGAGAACTACGAGCCATCGCGCGATATTCGTGTAAACGTTGCTCTCAAGGTACTACCTGTACCACCACGCGTTACATTTGAGCCAGCCTCAACGCTCCATGCACCTCTCCTCGTAGGGACGACTAGACGTGGCATAGTTGCCAGCCAGACCGTTATTCCTCGGAACGCTGGCGATGAGCAACTGATTCCGTTAGCCGCACGCCTGTATTGCACCGAACCCGGCGTCCGGTTGAATCCGCCGCTCGCGCGGGCGAATACCCCTGTAACGATCACCGTTGAGACACACGACAGGCAACAGGGAGGTACATACTCTATCCCTGTGCAAGTCGACTATAGTGCGACTCCGGGAGCAACGGGGCCGCGGGAACTGTATATTCAAGGTGAGGTCCTGCCAACCCTCTGGCAGAGTATGCTGCGTACGAAGTCGCTAGCACAGCGCAATAGTGCAGGTATGAATGCAGCAGTGGGAGGACTGCTCTCTGGTGGATTCGTAGGAGCCTTAGCGGCTTTTGTTCCCAATCTCTTTGTCATATGGCTCATTTTGTTAGCACTGCTGTTTATCGCACTGGCGCGTTTATCTGCAACAACCATTACCACCCATTTGCGCCTGTCCGGCGACACACAGATGGACCTGAAACATGTCTCACCTTTTATACTCTGGGTGGTACCTGCTGTGACCGCGGCCCTGCTGCTACTGCCGGATCTGTGGCTTGCAACGGTTCTATCTATCATCACCGGGGCGGCGATTGGTGTACTTGTTGGCTATGCGGTAGGTTTTACTACAGACTAGAAACGTGCGGATGTGGGAATGCAGCCCGCTATGATAGAACAGCAGATGGCGCAGCGCAAGACAAAGGTGCTCAATTAATTACCAGCCGAGAAATCTATGTTCTGAGTTTTGAGTGCGTCTTCTACCATCGTAAAGGCGTGAGGATGCACCTGTGCAGCAAGACGCTCAAATGGCTGATCGCCTGCTACAAGCAGGCGAATCCCCTCTGGAATAGTCCCATGTTCAGGATACTGCAATTCTTCAAAGATATCCTGTGCAAGGAGGAAGCAAGCCAACACTATCTCCCGCCGTTGCAGCAGGAGATAGAGGCGCCCGACGTTACGCAGTGTGACACCTTCTTGCCAGCGGTCCCCGCAGTCGCGGAAAATATGGATTGCCTGTAAATAATATTCTATGCTCTCCTGTGGCTTTTCCTGTTTGCGATAGAAATTGCCTAGGTTATTGCAGACAATCCCTTCTCCTCGCCTCTCTCCCAGCTCGCGAAAAGCCTGCAGAGCCTGTCGGTAATAACTATAGGCCTTCTCTGTCTGCTGCAGGAGTGCGCTGACCTCACCCAGGTTATGTAGTGTACGTGCCATCTCCGCTTGGTCTCCTGCTGCTTTATGGAGTGCCAGAGCCTGCTCGTAGTAGAGCCTGGCCTGCCGATAGTACCTGTTGCTTTTTCTATCTCCTTTCTCTCGTTGTCCCTGACTCTGAAAAACTCGTCCCAGGTTATTCAGTATAATGCCTCTCTCCGGGTCATTCGGCAGAGTTGAGCAGATCTGCTCTGCCTCTTGATAGCACGTGAGCGCCCGCTCAATCTGCCCATCTGCTCGATAGGTTGATCCCAGATTGTTGAGTATTTTGATTTCTCTTGCCAGTTCACCTGCTGTTTTGCAGAGTGCCAGCGCTTTTTCAAAGGAGTGCAGCGCTTCCTTCCTTTGTCCCGCTTCAGAATAGATCTCACCTAACTCGTTATAGATGGCGGCGGCCTGTGCGGGCGCTGGTTGCCATCTTTCTGATGGGAGAAGCTGCATATAGAGTTCTAATAAGGCCGCATTTTTCCCTTGCAGTTGGAGCTTGCGAAAAAGATGTTCCCGCTCCAGAAATGCGTACCCTTGCGCCCATTTTTCTGCTTGCAGATAATGCCAGGCTATCTCAATCAACAGGTGGGTATCGTCTCTGTGCTGCACGGAAGCCATCCGAGCCTTCCTGACGCGCTCATAATAGTGTGCAGCTTCTTCATGTGCCATATGGATATCTACGGAGCCTTTTTGCTTACTTTGCTGCTCCTGTACAAAATCCGTCACCAGTGGATGAAGTTCATAGCGTTCATTGCTGCCCTGGTAGGTCTGGAGCAGGTGGTAGTTTTGCAAGGCCCCCAGCGCAGTCAGGGTCTGGTTTTCACTGCTCTGGCTGTGCCGACGCAAAATAGTGTGCACGGCCTGCCAGGGAACAGCCTCTCGATAGATCGAAAACGCCTCCAGGAGCTGGCGCTCCGTCTCATCCTGCAACTGGTATTCGTAGAGGTAGTTTAGCAGATTATGTTGCATGTCTTCGCTCCATAGCTGCCTGTAGGCTGGATTGTTCAGCAGAGTTGCCAGGGTAATCCTGCGGCTGCGTAACAAGCGCTCTAGCATGACAAGTGCCAGCGCATGCCCCTTGCAGCGCTCGATGACGCGGAGGAGATCTTTTGCTCTGCCCTGAATGCCCCACAGGCCCAGCAGATCGCTCCCCTCTTCCTTTCCAAAACCATCAAGCACAAATTCCTGCATGTACATCTGCCTACTGACCCGCATCCCCTGTGGATAAATGGAGGAGGTAAGCAGGACACGGCTGGAGCTGTCGTGCTCATTGAGCTGCGCGAGCCACTCACCAACGGCGGCATGCTTTGCCAGTGGTTTCCCTGTTCGGCTATCCAGCCACTCGCTAAACTGGTCCAGAATGATGAGACGCTTGCTCCTGTTGACGAGCTTAAAGAGTTCTGCTGCCAGATTGGGCGCAAGATTACTGCTTTCCTGCTGATAGAGGGGGGAAAAATATTGTGAAGTATACAATGGTTGTTGCAAAGCAGTAGCGAGGACCGTTATCAGATCTTTTATCGTGCCCGTTGCCTCGATCCTGAGCCAGAGCGCTCTCTCGGTGAAGGGGCTTTCTCCACGCAATCGGCATTCCTCGGCGTAGTGGAAGACCTGGGCGGCCAGCATTGATTTTCCCACGCCTTTCCATCCTGTCAGGATAAGGCTGGAGGTGTCGGGCCGCAACAATCGGCTGTAGAGCTCCTTGACCAGTGTTGTGCGTTGTAAGATGGTAGAATGCTGATGTGGTGGGTCCAGGAGGAGAATACCAGCGGTCGGTTGTGGATGAAACTGGTGCGCAAGCAGTTGTTCGCTCACGTGGCGCACTTCGTTTGCAATATAGGCAAACGCCTCGTCTTGATCTGACCAGGCTGTCACAGGACGATTCCTCATCGGTAAGGGAGAGAAGAATCCGACGGGTGTCTGTTCCAGGTCTGGAGTCGGACGTAGGAGTACCAGCAGGAGATGTAGTGTTCCTTCCCTGGTCCTTGCCACCAGTTGTTCCATCTGCTCGTAACAACGATCGCTCGCTAGATAATCCGGACTCATCAGAAGCAGCACAATCTGCGCCTTTTCCAGGTAATAGGCTGTCACTTGTTCAACTGTTAACCCGGCGGCGACCTGTCCGTCATGCCAGGTGCTTATTTGTCCCTGTCTACGCAAAAGTGCCAGGTGCTTATCTAACCTGTCCAGTAACGTCTGGTCTTCCCGGGCAGAAGAATAATAGATGTGGACTGCTTTAGCTGCTTCTGAACGTGCGCTCATCTCCTGGTCCTTTACGCGAAAATATTGGCTTTCTATCAGGCCTCATTGAACTCCTCTAACAATCTGTTGGCCTGGGCCAGCCCTTTCTGCGCTTTACTATACCAGTATTGCCACCCTGGCTGCCACTGTATGTTGAGACTCAAGTGCCTGAGATCGTCGATAGCTGTTGTAAAACTGGCCCTGGCATGTAGAGCATTCTTCACCTTTTTTGTATGTGAATTTATGTTTGCACTCAGTAGTAGCTCTTCTATGCCGCCATCTATTGCCTCTAATGCTGTGGCAAGGGCACTGTCCAGTTCGGTATCTTCGCTTCCTGCAAAATCGCCTCCGCGCGTGTTGTCCGCATTTTCTTTTTCTGCCTGGCTCACCAGCGACCTGAGGATAGTCGGAAAGATCTGTTCGGCTATCAGCTGGATATCGTTGTGCTCAATATACTGGGAGAGCGTCCTTTGAGTGGCGCTCGTCAGGAGTGCCGCTCGTAGCCTGATTCTCTCCTGCTCATTGAGCAACAACACCGTATTCACCTGCTGTATTTCTTCCGCGTCGAGAATTGGAAGGCCCTTTTCCGGACTATGCAACGACTGTAGAAGGCGCTGAACTTTTGTTGCATGGATTCCAGCACGCGTCGTCAGGTCCCCCAGATCCAATCCACGGTCGCGAAGGATAGATTGTAATTCGCGGACAAAGATGTTCCAATATACTTTCGTCATCACTCCCTCCTGTATGGGCTGTTTTACATCTACTATTTTACCTTATAAACGGATGCACACGTATATACTGGCATCCTCTCTTCCGTTTCTGAAGCTGTTTGTGTCGCAACAGTCAAAGTGGCAAAGAGGTCCGACTTTGCAACTGCCTGTTCTCCTTGGGTGCGCGTCATTTTTTTGCACACGGAAACCTGATCAACCCCCTACACCAGTGGAAATATGGATCGTCACCTCGGTTGGTTGATTGCCTTGATGGGCGGTCACTATCTCTTTGCCCTCCCAGTGCAAAAAAGTGACGGCCACTCGTTCTCCTTTTCAGCCGATGAAAAACCTTCTGTCTGTGCTACACTGTTTACAAAGGTTGAAGAAGAACAGCCGTTCATAATAAAGGTGGTAACATCATGTATGGTGAGCCTGATTGGTTGTCTCTCACACTGTCAGAACTGCTTGAAAAAGCGTGTGATTTCTCAGAAAAGGCGTACTCCGGTAGCATGAGTTCTTATGCTTTTCTTATGCGTGCGATGGAAAGAACCCGTCCAGGGAGTACGCTGGGTGCTGAGATTGTTGACGTGCTTGATAAAGTGCGAAAGACGAATGATGATCTTGCATCGCTAAAAAATGACATAGTTAAGATTATGAGTTCCAGGGAGTGTACGAAGTAGAAACTAGCCGCTTGCTCTCTGCTTAGAAACGGCACGAACAACGCGCCTTACAGTCTCATGCGATACACCGTAATCGTCAGCGACCTTCCGTAGCGGTTCCTGATTCTCAACAACACGACGGAGTACGGTCGGCCATTCCTCAGAAGGAATCTCATAGCGAGGTTTGGCGGGACCTGGATGCCGGTTTGTGATTGGTGGCAAAAGGAGATTACTTCCGCGAGTCTGATCTTGTTGGAGCAATTGTTGGAGCTTTTGATAGAGGAAGCTGGAGGGAGAATGGAAGTGGATTAACACTGGTGAGAGCGTAGCCGTAGCCCGTCGGTTCCGCTGCCGCCACTGGGACGTGACAAGCGTTCCAGTGGCTTCTTCGTATTCAATCACCCCTTCTAAAAGCCGTAACACGGGCAAAAACTCAGGAGTTGGTGTAATGGCGGCAATCTCCTTGACTTCCACATCGTAATGTAACCCTTCTGGCTGGACGAGATGAGTCACGATCTGGCGTCGTTCTTCGACGGTTGCCACATCCCAGAGAGCGGTCATCCCTGGGAGTCGCTCGCCTGCTGAGATGACCTCCTCTAAGCTTACTCCATCAACCAGCGGCGCTTCAAAGGCACGTAACGCGAGTTCGACGGCGGCCATTTCCCCTTCAAACTCTTCGTCGTCAATGTATCCCTCGCGATGTTGTTTGAGAATACGCCCACGTTTCAATCGGAGTCGCTCTTTTTCTCGTTCGACCCAATCCACGTCCAGGCCTTGCTTCTTTGCC
>WNFY01005630.1_pt1 | contig 22339 bp, 23 predicted proteins | sample 5400091 | NCBI WGS metagenome assembly WNFY01 (sample SAMN13153364, study PRJNA577476) | soil metagenome | isolation source: 60 cm soil or saprolite under grassland replicate 1 | place: USA:California | collected 2016-06-15
CGTTGAGCATACGTCGACATGCACTCGATTTCAATACAGCAAGTAAATTACAATATGAAAATGCTAGGCTGTTGAACAGCCGTCCATTGTGCATTAATTTCCTTATTATGTGGCAAAAACCCTATCGAAATATTCAGACTGTTCCTGGGTAAGGTCATTTGCTTCGCCCTCTATTACGTTGGCTACGTTCTTGGCAAGTCTTTTCTTGTACTCGAGTTGCATCTGGCGTGCAATTTGAATTCGCTGAGCCTGCGGTGATCCAGCGCCATGCATTGATTCGGTCAAATATCCTACCGCGTTTCTTCCGAGTGTCATGTTCTCAATTAATCGCAATATCCTTACTCTATTTTCAGTAGAAACGCCCTTTCTTCCTTTGAGGTATTTCTCTAATAGAGGACCAGTTTCGAGACTTCTAAAGTCCTTCTCAGATGGCATAGTTACCATCAAACCGCCCGCAATATCTTGTGCGAGCCTGCTAATTTCGTACGGAAACCGGGTGACATTGTGCTTACAAACATTTGCAAGCATATCGTCATTCTGATAATTACCGGATGCGGTTTTGTGTGCTTGATAAGAAGAGGCAATTCCTGCAGCAAAAATTGTCTCATTTAAGTGAGTCATCTCGACTAGCTTGTCTTTAATGTGAGACGCATTCGCTACTCCATTATAATCTGCAATGGCAGCTGCAGCACCGATTAGAACATCTCCAAGACCGGTTTTGCACACATAGCTTCTTCTGTGATAACAGGTGAATCGTTCAACGAGCATAGAAGCAAATTCAACTTCTCCTTGCATAAAAATTAATTCGTTAGGGATGAACACGTTGTCGAGAATGATCATCGCTTCCTGACCAGAGAATTTGGCGTTGCCTGCATCTAGGTCCCCTTCTTCCATACTTCTTGTATCGCATGATTGCCTGCCGTAAATGTAAGTAATACCCTTTGCGTCAGTCGGAATCGCTCCTACAATGGCATATTCTTTATCTTCTGGTCTAAGTCTCATGGTTGGCATTATGATAATCCAATGAGAGTTAATACAACCTGTTTGATGTGCTTTGGCGCCTGTGATATAAATGCCCTTTTCGTCCCTTTTTATTACATGGACGAACATGTCAGGGTCCTCTTGTTGTGACGGAGATAGACTGCGATCTCCTTTTACGTCTGTCATCGCACCTCCTATCATAAAGTTCTCCTTTTGGAGCATTTTTATAAACTCAACCAAGCGTTTGTGATAAGGTGTGCTATATTTGGCATCTATTTCGAAGGTCGTCGAATACAATGAATTTAGCGCGTCCATTCCTACACATCGTTGGAAACAGGTGGCTGTTAGCTGCCCAAGCTTTCTCTGCATCTTATTTTGGTTAACCAAATCCATTGTGTTTTCTGCAATATGTAAGAATCTGTTTACTCTTATTCCGCTTATAGATGACTCTGCAGAGGCAATTTCATGGTCTCGATTCGCGACATCATAAGTTTCTGCAACTGCGTTGATAGATGGCCTAATCAAGGGATGGTCCACAGGCTCCTTTACCAATTCGCCAAACAGGTAAACTCTTAAATTTCTTCCTCTGAGACTTTGAATATATTCTGCCCCATTTCGGATAGGCATAATAATTATATTAATGATATTGATATTATTTATATCTTGTTAGAAGTTTTTTGTTTAAAAGCGATGCATGTTCGAACTTTTTTATCATGAAATATGGTAGAAGTGTTTATCGAAATACTGTAATTGTATATAGGACTATGCTTTGCAATAACTTTTAGACGGACAAGATTCAATCCAATAAGTTGATAAAGCTATATCAATATTGAGACAAACTTTGTTTACAAAGAATTTTTGTTTCTATCTGCTCCTAATGGCATTCTTCGGTACGACCGTAATTTTTTTCTATGGCAACAACATTGCTACACCAAATGGCCACAAAACGGATCGATTTGTACAACTTAATACAAGATTGTCCAAATTTCCCCAAGCCTGGGGTCTTATTCAGAGATATTAGCCCTGTCTTTCGCAATTATGAGGCTTTGAACTATATTGCAGACGCATTCCAGAGTATTTTGAAGAGTTTTAAATTCGATACTATAGTTGGAATTGAATCACGAGGGTTTATTGTTGCTACTGTTCTGGCGTTGAGATTTGGGAAGGGACTGACTATGATTAGGAAGGCCGGTAAGCTACCAGGCGAAACTATCAGAAAGTCATACAACATTGAATATGGTACCGCCATAATGGAAATCCAGAAAGATGCAATATCGGATGGTCAGGCCGTACTGCTAGTCGATGACTTGATAGCTGCAGGCGGCACCGCTGAAGCCGCGGCGCAGCTAGTAAAGGAACTAGGGGGTAAAATTGCAGCTTTTGCCTTCGTGATAGAGCTGGCTGGCCTTCAAGGAGGCACGAAGTTAAGACAGATGGGACACGAGGTTTATTCGTTAGCGGTGTATGATTAATTCATGAATACAAAATACTCTGCTGAAATAGGAATCATCGGAGGGACTGGGATTTATACTGCTGACCTTTTTGGCACTGAGAGTCAAGTAAAGGTTTACACACCTTATGGCGAACCATCTGATCTTATAAATATCGGTGAATATGCAGGACGAAGAATTGCCTTTATTCCAAGACACGGTAGAGGACATACAATCCCTCCTCATCGAATCAACAACCGCGCTAATATTTGGGCGTTAAGGGAGCTTGGCGTCACAAGAATAATTGCCCCATCTGCAGTAGGAAGCTTGAGACGAGAATACAAGCCAGGAGAAATTGCCATTCCAGACCAGTTTATCGACTTTACTAAGAGCCGGGAATACACTTTTTATGATGGCGGAGAAATTTGCCATATTTCTGTTGCTGATCCGTTCTGTGGCGATCTTAGCAACATCGCAATTAATTGTGCTACAAAATTAAAAAATATAGTTCATCCTAAAGTAACATATCTGTGTATAGAAGGACCACGGTTTTCTACTAGAGCTGAGTCACAGCTGTTCAGAAAAGTATTAGGGGCTGATATAATCGGAATGACTGTTGTTCCTGAATGTGTGCTAGCGAGAGAAGCGCAGATATGCTACGTCTCCATTTCCGCGATTACAGATTATGACGTATGGTCTGAATCTCCGGTAACCTCAAAGGATATCTTAGAACAGTTGAACAAAAACGTTGAAAGTACAAAGAATTTGATAACGGAAATGATCCCGATAATACCCACAGACAGAGTAAATTGTAATTGTGGAAAAGCTTTAGATGGATCGTTACTATGAATCTATTCCCGAAGTTTTAGACCTTCAGGAAGAATCACATCACCCTCAATTATTTTTCGTTGAATAGCCAACTGTACTTTGTCAGGATCGAGACCCATTTTCCTAATTTTTTCTATGGCTTTTTTGGATAGCCCCAGACTAACATTGTGACCTCCAATTCTTCCAAATGCGATTGCCGTGAATTTAAATTCTTGCTCTCTTAAGAGAAAATGTCCTATTAACTTGCTTGCAATTGCGCCCCCTCTAGTATTGTGAACAAAAACAGTCAATCCACTATTATCGTCTGAACCATCCCGTCCAATCATCTTGCGTTGCTCTCGTTTGTTATATCTACCGTTCGATTTACATTTTTTTCAACAAGAAAACTCCACCACTGGCTATCAACAACTTTGTACGCCTTAACATCAACTTCGATAATAGACTCATCATCTGTATCTGTGAATTTGAAATTACCTTGGTTAATCAATTTGACCAACTTCCATCTGTCACGACCTTCTCTTTTTCTGCTTATTGCAACTGCCCATTTCTTTTCTTTATCAATTTTGGGCATGCCTAGGTAATCCGCGATCTCTAGAACTCCTAACCTTTTTTCCTCACAAAATAATTCTTTGGTAATCAGGCTCCGCCATATATCAACGGCACCGATCGTTCTTCCACCCTCATTAACGTTTATCACACCAAAATAAACCACCTTGTCTCCACCCGTGGGCTCTACAGCCATATTAGAGTGTCTCACGGTATTCCTATTTAGTTCTTGCATCTTCGAACGGTTGCTCGAGTACGATCCCAATATTATCTATCAACAGGTTTTTTTTGAAAGGAATATTATTTTCTTCGCAAAGTCTTCGATAACGGTTGGAAATAGCAAATCTAGGATGAAGCGATTCATACTCTGATTGAGAAATGTTGATGATCATCCCTTTCTCGACTAGAGATTTCGCCACCTTGCTGGCCTCTTCTTCGGAAAATTTCAAGGTTTCGGCTATTTTTTCTGGGTGCTTTCTACCATTCTTCACAATAAACAGGAACGCTTTTGACTCTTCCTGTGACAGCTTTAACTCCGACGTAAGGAATTCTTCGACATTATTAATATTGACTGACAATGATTAAAGATAAGGCGAGAGTGTGTAATGAACATACGGTTGATAGTTGATTCATGACTATAGCATAGAATCAGCCATGTTCTCATACTACCTGAACCAAAGCTATTGATTTAAAGGATATCTAGACTATTGGTAACCCATGGTTGTTACAATCGATTTATCGTACATGCCCGACAGATTAAGATATATAATTCACAAATCGATTGATCTAGAACATCACTCAGACCAGAATGAAGGGATGATTATACTACAGGACGAAAGTAACGCGCAGATAATTAAAAGCAGGCTGGAAGAGATCTTAAGGGAAAACACTATAAAGGATTTCGTCGTTGCGGAAAATACTGAAAAGGAGAATGAGATTACGCTTTTGAAAAAAGGAGACATTGAACAATTAGGAATATACATTTGTACACACTGCGGAGTTGCATTCGGAAGCGAGATTCAACGAACAGTACATCAGCGAATACATTATTTTGGTTGAATTTGTTTTCCTGGTTTTAGCCGATTCGAACTCGAAAGTGTCGATAATTCTCATCCAATCATCGTATGATATCGAACAATAAAAGTGGTACGCATAGTACTTCAATTTGTATTGATATCATGTGGTGATCTATGCGAATCACCTAATTTGGCTAACTCGAGAAGAATTTTTGGCAACTGATATGGCACGGCCTTTAAAATCTCAACTTAGTGCTTTAAGTGGTTCATAAATTATATGTGGTGGAACATATAACATACACAATTTGTATAATCATTGGGCAAATACCTAATATATTGCTATGAACCACTTATAAAATAGGTTATTGTTATGATTCGCGTGTCTACACAAAAATCGATAGCAATCCTAGGAATAGTTGCGGTGTTTGCACTCGGAGCCTCAATGGGAAGTCTTCCTTATGCCTTGGTGTCAGCTCAACAGACAAATAGCAGCAATAGCAGCAGTATGACCCCTACTAACTCAACCGGTGGTAATAGTGTTTCAATAGTACCTAATGCATCTACTATGGCAGACAAAGCCTTCGCACCGAATCCGCTAAATGCCAAAGTTGGTGATACAGTAACTTGGACTAACAAGGATACGACTTTCCATACAGTCACTTCTGGTACCGGACCCAGCGATACAACCCACGGGAAGGCGTTTGACTCTGGTTTATCGGGACCTACCGCCTTGACTACTCAAGGAAAGACATTTTCCCACAAGTTCTTAACGGCAGGGGAGTTTCCCTACTACTGTCAGCTACACCCCACGATGGTCGGAAAGGTAGTTGTGAAGTAAACCCCCCTCCATTTTTTCATATATCAATTAACCTAACACATCCGTAAAAACAGACATTCGTTAAGAGCTAGTTCATTCAATTCCATTTCCAGAATACCAATCGCAACTAAGGAACCATTTCTTGTTCTATGATGTATCTTCAGGAAGAATCGCTATTCGTATGGCAATGGACGTTCTTTGTCACCATGAGAAAAAAATGCAGAATCATCCAATCTTTTTTAGGGATAGGCAAAATTATACTTGTGTTTAATGTAACAGATTAAACGGATGCAAAATTCATTAATCCTTTAACGATTTTGTTCTGTTCTATTTAGAAAAGTTCATAGATATTCCAGGTCGACTTTTTGTAACACAAGTTGGATCCCTTGCAACCACGAAGCTATATAATACATTGATGCAAATTCGGACCATGAAGGATTCCACAAAGCTAACGCATAGGGTCGCTGTTCTAGACGAGGAACTCTGTCAGCCCAGAAAGTGTGGTCTCGAATGCATCATGTATTGCCCGGTGAATAAGACTGGCGGTGAATGTATAGTACTGAGCGATGACAGTAAAAAGGCAGTAATTTCAGAAGATCTTTGTACCGGTTGTGGCATATGCGTAAAGAAATGTCCTTTTGACGCTATTGTTATTGTCAATCTAGCTAGAGAACTTGGGGATGAAAAAATTCATCAGTATGGCATTAATTCATTTAGATTATACCGTCTTCCAACGCTTAAGAAAGGACATGTTGTAGGTTTACTCGGAAAAAACGCTATAGGAAAGTCTACTATAGTCAATATACTGTCCGGATCGATCACACCTAATTTTGGTAATTACGATTCCAACGTAAAATGGGACGAAGTTCTTAAAAATTTTCAGGGCACTGAATTGCAGTCTCACTTTGAGAAAATCGCCGGCGGCGAGATGCGAGCCTCGATTAAACCTCAGTTAGTTTATCTTATTCCAAGCGCTTTCAAGGGAACCGCTAAGGAATTGATTAAAAAATATGACGAACGAAATGCGGCCAATGACCTTGTAGACAAGCTTGGGTTACGAGATTTGCTTGACCGAAACGTTGGAAATTTGAGTGGTGGCGAATTACAAAGATTGGCAGTCGCGATTGCTTCAGCCAAAGACGCTGACTATTATTTTTTCGACGAGCCATCATCGTTTAATGATGTTTACCAGAGACTTGTGGTTGCAAGAGTGATTCGGGACTTGGCTGACGCGGGCAAGAGCGTAATGGTGGTCGAACATGATATGACGTTGTTAGACTATCTTTCAGACTACATACATATTGTCTATGGAGAGCCGGCCGCATATGGCATAGTTTCTGGTCTACAGGCTACAAAGCTTGGCATCAATAACTTCCTAGAAGGATTTATCCCAACCGAAAACGTACGCTTTCGTGAAAAAGCCTTCCGATTTGAGACCACAAGCTCAGCCGAGGATGTGATTTTGGATACTGCCGTCGCGAGCTATTCCGATCTAACCAAATCATTCCCATCATTTCATCTCAAAATATTGGCTGGCCGAATACGACTCGGAGAAATCGTAGGCGTAATTGGCGCTAATTCGCTGGGCAAGACCACCTTCATGAGAATGCTTGCAGGACTAGACAAGCCTGACTCGGGTATTATAGATCTTAGTGCGAAAATTTCATTCAAACCTCAATATCTTTCTCAAGATTACGATGGCGATGTCTATACTTTGCTCTGTGCAGCATGTGAAGGCATATCCGACATTTCTTCGTTGGAAGAACAGATTTTAATTCCGACCGGAGTCAAGAAACTCTATGAAAGGAATGTCAGGAATCTTAGTGGGGGCGAATTACAAAAGGTAGCTATAGCTGCAACTTTAATGCGTCCAGCTAATATATATGCCCTAGATGAGCCGTCTGCGTTCTTAGATGTGGAGGATAGAATCGCATTTGCAAAATTCTTGCAACGATTTGTAAGGGCCTATGATAAATCTGCTATTGTAATCGATCATGACATGCAACTCATAGACCTTGTTGCTGATTCCTTAGTGATTTTCGATGGCAAACCTGGTTTAGAGGGTTTGGCGAGCCAACCAATGCAGAAAGAACTAGGAATGAATAAGTTTCTAAGGGAACTCTCTATCACATATAGAAGAGATGAGAATACCGGTAGACCCAGAATCAATAAGGAAGGTAGTCGATTAGATAGGTCGCAAAAAACTTCTGGAGATTATTATTACACAAAAAAATCTTCTGGATAGTTATGCCCCATATGCTGAAAGAGGCTTTAGCCAATTACCTCACCCCATCAGAACTGGACAAGATCTTCTCAGCGTTTGACGTAATTGGAGATATAGTTATTATAAAGATTCCAAATTGTTTAATGTCAAAAAAGGAAAAAATTGGCGAGGCGATTCTTGGCAATGTTAAACCAGCAAAATCCGTCTTCATTCAAACATCCGCGATTAAAGGAGAATTTAGAGTACGTAATTTAGAATTTCTTGCCGGCGAAGACAGGACTGAAACAGAATACAAAGAACATGGATGTCGATTTAGAGTAGATGTCGTTAAGGCTTACTTTTCTCCAAGATTATCGACAGAGAGATTGAGGGTGGCAAATCTGGTGCGTGACAACGAAGTAATTACTAATATGTTTGGCGGAGTAGGAACATTTTCTGTTCTGATGGCTAAAAAGAACAAAACGTGTAAAGTCTATAACATTGATTCAAACCCTGTTGCTACGGAGTTGTGTAGAATTAATGCGAAATTAAACAAGGTTGAAAACAACGTTATATCTATTCTTGGTGATGCAAGAGAAGTTATAGAAACGCAAATTGATGGTAAATCTACTAGAGTGTTGATGCCTTTGCCGGAAAAGGCTAAAGAATTTGTCTCATCAGCGATTAAGACATTGAACGAAGGGAAGGGGATAATACATTACTTTGCTCACATAGGTGCCAGCAGTAGGAAGCTCGGCCTGCACGAAGGGGAACTAGACACGGAAGATGCATTCAAGGATTATCGCTACCGCATTCTTCAAACAAGAATAGTGAGAGAAGTAGGTCCTAGATTGTATCAAATAGTTTCAGACGTGTATATTTGTGATGGCCAATTTAATTAGACTTGTCACTTTCGGCTTGGCTGGGAGCCGTTGTCATCGTGTAGCCTATCCATGCCAAAACTGCTAACAAAGCGCCTACTGCCACGACGATAGTAAGCTTCATGACTAATAATCCCAAAGATGTAGCCAGTGTTACATAAGAATATGCAATAAATATCAAAACCGATGCAGCAAGAAGACCCGTCCCCAGGATTCTTCCTCGTACTCTTCTGCTTTTCATCTTTATTTTGACTGTCCTACCATCTTATTTACATATCTTCGAGACATCTAGGAATTACGACGGTCTATCATTCAGCCGAATTCTAGAGCCATAAGATAGGCATCTTCTCCATCTCTATAATATGCGCGTAGTCGTGATTTTATTTGAAATCCTAATCTTTCATACATTCGAACAGCTGATTCATTGCTAACTCTAACCTCGAGGTAGATCTCATCGGTCTTCCTTGCAATAACCCCGTTGATACCTTCCAGCATCAGAGCTTTACCAAGGCCTTGGTTTCGGTGTTCATTTAAAACGGCGACAGAAACCACATGACCCTTTTTTACGAAACCCAACTTTCTAAAATTTGAGAAACCGAATTCAATCTTGCACATAATATACCCAACTACTTTGTTATAAAGTTCAGCGACGATGAAAGATTCAGGCAATTCCCTCAGGATTGATTCAAAAAAGTAATCCGAATAATGTTCGGGAAGCGTAAGCAGATTGATGTCTACCACTGTGGGAAGGTCTCTTGCCTCACATCGGCGAATCATGTAAGGGCCAACTTTTCGAAGGGCTGTTTGCAATTGAAAGGTTAAGCACCGTGCAAATTATTTAACCTTACCAGCCTTAAACTATAACTAATTTTAGTGCCGATCCCAAAATATTAAAAGCGGACGATAACCTAAGAGGCACTTGACCCTTAGACAATCACTTTTAAGTAGGTCAGGAAATGGTTTCACTATATATGGTTTGCGGCAAAGAGATCCGAATAGGGAGACTCTTGAAGAATGGCAAAATGCTTTGTATTCCAATGGATCATGGGATCAGCAACGGTCCTATCAATGGCTTGGAGAATATTCATGGTATGATTTATCAATGCGAGAATGCTGGACTCACATGCGTTCTCGTAAACAAAGGCATCATCAAAACGATGCCAACTCCTATAAATATTGGCTTAATAGCTCACTTGTCAGGCAGCACAGTATTAGGCCCATTTCCAAACAAAAAAGTTTTGATAGGGAGTGTTGAAGAAGCATTAAGATTAGGTGCCGACGCAGTATCAGTTCATATAAACATCGGGGCAAAAGAAGAATCTGAAATGTTGCACGATTTAGGGATGATCTCAGATAAGTGCGATGAATGGGGTATGCCACTTGTAGCAATGATGTATCCACGAGGCGAAAATATCAAACATCCTCACGATCCACAAATTGTTGCTCATGCGGCAAGAATTGGGGCTGAAGCCGGCGCGGATTTAGTTAAAGCTGTTTATACAGGCGATGTCAACTCATTTAGAAAGGTTATAAAAAGTTGTCCAGTCCCTATCGTGATAGCAGGGGGACCTAAGGCCAATACGGATCAAGAAATTATCGAAATGTGTGCCGGGGCAATGGAGGCAGGAGCGAGCGGAGTTACGTTTGGTAGAAATATATTCCAACACCCCAATCCGCCGGCAATGATCCGTGCGTTATATACAGTCATCATAGAGGGTAGGGGTGTTAGGGAGGCGATCTTACATCTTGATAGACACAAAGACTAAAGAAATAATTGTTAGGCCAACTATTGCTAGAGCTAAATTAGCTGCTTTCTTGTCAGAATTAAAGGATGTTAGAATTCTCAATATCGATCCGAAGTTGGCTGCCGGGAGCGGATTCAAAACCATTTTTGAATCGAAAGATGCAGACATGATCATTTGCAAAACAATAGATGAATTAAGTAATGCAAAGTCGACTGATAAGGTTCCAGGCTTTTCCAAAAAAGTCTTGAATAATGAAGATCTTGAAGAAGTGATAATGATGTCCACATTAGGTGCAGAGTTTGTCATAGTTGACGCTGCTAACTGGAAGATCATCCCATTGGAAAACATAATCTCCAAACTACATAAATCGGCAACCAAGGTTTATACTATTGCTAAAAATCCAAATGAAGTAAGAACAATGTTTGAAATTTTGGAATTGGGAGTTGATGGTGTTATACTTTCGACGGACGATCCGAAGGAGGTTGAAGAATCAAGACACTATCTTGATAATCCGATTTTTGCCATTAGACCTGTCAAAGTTTTAGAGGTTAGAGCGGTTGGAAGTGGTGAAAGAGTCTGTGTAGATACTGCCTCCCTTCTAACCGCAGGAGAAGGCATGCTAATTGGAAGCAGATCTAACTTTATGTTCTTAATCCACAATGAATCTGAGGGATCTACGTTTACATCGCCGAGGCCGTTCAGAATAAATGCAGGCGCGATTTACTGCTACACCATAATACCGGGTGGTAAGACCCAATATCTCTCGGAGATTGAATCTGGCACTGAGGTCCTCATAGTGAATAAGCAGGGAGCGACTAGACGTGTAACAGTGGGAAGATCAAAAATAGAAACTCGACCCCTCGGCTTCATGAAGCCTAAATCTGGACGCCATTTTGGAACAGAAGTTGATGAATATATTCTCGAGAAATGAATACGATAGTACCCATAGTCAGGAAATATTTTTTTAATCGGAAAGTCGATTATTTTAAAGCATTCGGAATATGGACAAATCAATAATATATTATTGATGCAGGTACAGCAAAATTTTGTTAATGTAATAATTGGTGGCAACTGTAAAGAAGTTTTGAAGAGAATTTCCCCCAATTCAGTACAATTGACGATAACCTCCCCCCCATATAGAAATGCTATTGATTACGAAATGCATGCCTCTGGAAACGGGGGATATTATCGTGGCAGGTCTAATATTGAAACTGGCGATTATCTCGATGCAATGGTAGAGATTTTTAATGATAAAGTATATAGAATAACCAAGGAGGGAGGTTACTGTTGTATAGTTATCGCCAACGAAGTAGTCAATGGGACGATTCTACCATTACCGCATATCCTGTTATCCAAACTTGTTCGAGCCTCCGGCCAATGGAATCTTCATGAGGAAATTATTTGGCATAAGGTGACTGGTGGTACTAACAGATACGGCTCCTTTGTAATTAATCCCTATCCGAAGTATTATAGAGCTAATATTATGCACGAATTCATTCTGGTATTGAGGAAAGGAAACGTGGAGTCTGGCAGAACGCAACGCGACGAGACGCTTCCGGCAACACACGAGGAGTGGACAAAAGAGATTGCCAATTCCGTCTGGCATATCGCACCCGTACCCCCAGGATACATAACGCATCCATGTCCATTTCCGGAAGAAATACCATACAGACTTATGAAGTTATACTCTTACGAGGGAGATACAGTCCTCGACCCCTTCAACGGCAGTGGTCAGACCACAAAAGTGGCATCGCACTTCAATCGACGGTACATAGGAATAGAAATAGTGAACGAATACATTCAACTAGCAATCGCAAGACTTGCTGAGGAAGAACTGCACATAAGATCTGAAGCACTGATTGCAAACTGGAAAAAAATTCCGTCGCATTGTTCAAATAATCTATAGCGTTATTATCTTTAATTATGTGTTGGTGGTATAATAACATGATAGGAAATGGCGACGTCTACCTCCTCGAATATTAAGGCTCCAAAATCGCACCGCTGCAGTCGGTGCGGACGAGTGTTCGAGAGCATGGAAGCTTTGAGTGCACATGAGCGGATGGAACATGACAAATCAAGTCACCCCCCAGCGGGAGTCGGCTAACATCTCTAGGTAGAAGATGATTTATCGTTGACTAAAATTTGTGTATCGATAGCGTCGTCGACGCCTCAAGACCTAAAGGAACAAATCAAACGGGCCTTCTCCTACGGAGCAGACTTCATCGAAATTCGCTTCGATTTCTTAATGCTGGCAGATTTGCAAGAAGCCTTAGAGATTGTGAAGGGCATAAGCAAGAGGGCAGTGTTCACTCTCAGGTCAGTTAAGCAGAAAGGCAAATTTACAGGAAACAATGAAGATAGAATTTTTTTGTTAAATAGGAATTTTATCTCGTGTTCTATGTACCATCTATGGAAATGCGCCTTTTACCTATGCTGCTCTGGAAGAAGCGATTGCTCCCGGTCAGCTCACAGTACAACAAATGAGAAAGTTATATGATAGGATTGATCTCTGTTCAGGCAAAATCAATGCAAGGATTATTTAAAACATATTGTATCATCGGGGACCCTATTGATCATTCATTATCACCCGCGATGCACAATGCTGCGTTCAACTCCGTTGGCCTCAACAGTATCTATATTGCATTTCGAGTACCTAAAGGGGAGCTCGAGGTGTCTCTCGGTTCTCTACGTGCAAACCACATATCAGGCTTCAACGTTACAATACCGCATAAGATCGGTATCATGCAGTATATCGACGAACTGGATTCTTCTGCCAAGAAAGCTAATGCAGTTAATACGGTTCACCATATTGGAGGTACATTCAAGGGCTATAACACAGATGTCCAAGGCTTCATAGAACCGCTGCGCAAGCGACGTATTACCTTGAACGGCATGAGAATTCTTCTGATAGGATCTGGGGGGGCAGCACGGGCAATAATTGCTGCCCTTTCGAATGAAGTAGGAATCTCCCACATAACAATCGCAAATAGGACAAGGAAAAATGCAGATGAACTCATAACAATGGCTTCTAATCTTGGATTAAGTGCTGACTTTACCGGAATGGAATATTTAGGAGAACATGCGCTCAAATCAGATTTAATTATAAATTCCACTCCTAGTGGGCTGAATGATGAGCAAAGTATTGTGGACTATGAGCATATAAGTAAAGACAGCATTGTTTACGACATCGTATACTCGCCAATGGTAACAAATTTAATTGAACAAGCAAAAAATGCAAAGGCGACAGTCATTTATGGATATGAGATGCTGCTGTCGCAAGGCTCGAAAGCGTTCGAAATCTGGACAGGGATAAATGCGCCACTAGAAGCAATGAAAAAAGCTCTCTTCGGTCGGTTCGGTGAACCCTTGTGATAAAAAAAAGAGTACGCGCAACGCTACACGGCGCAATTTCTATCGTAAATGCGCTTGCGACTTGTAGCGGCTCAGCACTAGGAATCTCCCTTAGAGTTAGAGCAGAGGCAGACTTGAGAGCCGGGGAAGGCATTCGATCTCAAACGGCTAACGGAAAACTCATACGCAATATAGTTTACAACACAATACCAAAGGAGGTACTTGCGGAGAATTCGGTTTACATAAGCGTCGATTCGGAAATCCCTATAGGATTTGGATTGAAAAGTTCTAGCGCTGTTTCTGACGCTGTTGCATTGGCTTGTAGCAAACTCGTTAATGAAGAAATAGAAGACCATGTTGTGTTAGATCGTGCCGTTCTTGCATCCTTGGACGCAAGAGTGACCCTAACAGGAGCGTATGATGACTTTTGTTCGGAGAAGCCTTCAAATTGGCGACGGCCGGCGAGTATTGGAAGGCCATGAATCTGAACGGCATGCTTCTTTCGACCAGTTTATCTGCAGAATACGAGCCTGTTATAAAAGCAATAAAAAAAGGGGCATTATCTGCAAGCATCTCAGGCAACGGACCCGCTATTGCTGCTGTATCGCATGAAGAAAGTATAGAAGATATTAAGGAGGCCTTTGCCAATCTTAACGGCAGCGTGATTGTGTCCAAAATCAACAATGAAAAGGCAACGGCGGAAACATTAGTTGGTTAGAATTCTGATTACGAAATCAAGAATTAATGGCATTATAAGATGTCCTTCAAGTAAGAGCTACAGTCATAGGGCAGTTGCTATTGCCTCTCTTGTTGACGGGGAGTCTACTGTCAAAAACCCTCTGCTTTCTCGCGACACACTTGCAACTATTTCAGCTTGCAAGGCCCTCGGAGTCATAATAAGGCAGGATAATTTTGTCGTACATATAAAAGGCAGACATAGTTTTGTGGTGCCAGAAAATGTAGTCAACGCAGATAATTCCGGTACGACGATAAGATTAATGACGACGATGTCTGCTCTAGTAAAGAACGGGCTCACGGTTCTAACCGGTGACGAAAGTCTTCGTAAGCGGCCCATGCAGCCCTTGCTAGATTCTCTCGCCAGATTGGGGGTACAAGCCTATTCCACTAGAATGGATGGATCTCCTCCGCTTATAGTTAGAGGTGGCGGGATAAAGGGAGGAACAACTGCTGTAGACGGAAGTATGTCAAGCCAGTTTGTCTCGTCTCTTCTAATTTCTTGCATATACGCCGATTCTACTGTTATATTAAGAATCAAAGGGGGCCAAGTTTCAAAACCGTATATTGAGTCGACGCTTGCAACCATGAAAGCATTTGGTGTTACAGTGCATAACGAGGGTTTCAAAGAATATCACCTACCTTCTGCATCATATAGACCGACCATTTTTGATGTTCCCAGCGATCTTTCAAGCGCCGCATTAATTCTTACTGCTGGCCTTACACTAGGCGATGAACTGACAGTGACTGGAATAAACTTCCATCTTCCTCAAGCTGATTCAGAAATATTGGACATTATTAGGACAATGGGTGGAAAAATAAAAGTTGACAGACAAAAAGGTGAAATTCGAGTGTATGGTACGGAACAATTGTGTGGCGGGGAGTTTGATCTTTCTGATACTCCAGATCTTTTGCCGGTTGTATCTACTCTAGCTCTGAAGGCAAGATCTCCAGTCAAAATAACGGGGATAGGACATGCAAGATTAAAAGAAACGGACAGAGTCGCAAACATCGCCTCCCAGTTAACAAAAGTGGGAGCAACGATTAAGGAGGGAAAAAATGAATTACTGATAAGTGCTCCTAAAGATTTGAAAAATGCCTCGCTTGAATCTTTCAACGATCATAGGCTATTCATGGCATTTACTATTGTTGCGATGCTAACAAAAAAATCTACTGTTGCCGGTGTTGAATCAGTTGATGTGTCATATCCGAACTTTATTCAAGACCTTATGGAACTCGGAGGCAACATTAAGCCGACTACCGATCGTGAATAATAATAACTTGCCCTAAACACGTAGACTTGATTTTCTGTCTATATTGGACCAGCGCAATTCTACATCAGAAATTTAATTTGAAAAGCCAATATATATGGAACATAAATAATATTGCCTGACTAAAGTAGATGCCAGGAAATATACTCGGCGAACGCTTTGTCGCAATGAGTTTCGGCGAGAGTCACAGTAAATGTGTGGGAATGGTGGTGGATGGATGCCCAGCAGGTCTGCCCCTTCAGGAATCAGATATCCAAACGCAGCTCGACCGCCGAAGACCCGGTGCATCTGTAATCACGAGCAAGAGGAAAGAGGAGGATAAGGTCGAGATCATATCCGGAATTTATAGCGGATTTACGACTGGTGCACCGATTTGTATGCTAATCTGGAATCATGATCAAGATTCAAGGCCTTATGAATTAATCAAAACAAAACCTCGACCTGGACACGCTGACTATCCGGCGATGATAAAATACGGGGGTTTTGCAGATTATCGGGGAAGCGGAAGATTTTCAGGCAGGCTAACTGCCACTTTTGTAATGGCAGGTTCGGTAGCTCAGAAGTTGCTCCAATCTTCTCTCGGGATAGAGACGATAGCTTATACAAAGGAGATCGGAGGCATCACGGCAGAATCGATTGACTTGATAGAGGCCAAAAAGAACAGATACTCAAACGACGTAAGATGCCCAGACATCGCGAAAGCAGAAAAAATGAAATCCGCAATCATGGAAGCAAGGAGAGACGGTGACTCACTTGGGGGCATTGTAGAGTGTATCAGTACAGGACTACCAGTAGGGCTGGGAGAACCAATATTTGCATCTTTAGAATCTGACCTCAGCAAGGCTCTCTTCAGCGTTCCAGCAGTCAAGGCAGTGGAATTTGGTTCCGGTTTCAATGGAGCCAAGCGCAGAGGATCGGAAAACAACGACCGCTATATTAAACAAGGGGGCAGGATAGTTACGACTACGAATAACTCTGGTGGTATTTTAGGAGGTTTATCAAGTGGGATGCCTATCGTAATAAGAATTGGTTTTAAGCCAGCGTCATCGATTGCCAAAACTCAGAGAACTGTCGATCTTTTGACTGGTGAACAAGTAGACCTCAATGTTCCTGGGAGGCATGATCCATGTGTCGTGCCTCGAGCTCCTCCCATAATAGAATGCGTTGTATCAATGGTATTAGCTGATCATGCTCTTAGAGCCGGATTTATCCCACCTGTATTAAGTAGGTGACTAAAGATTAGCACTCCAGAAGAATTAAATGGAATTCGATCGGAGATACGCGACATTACTTCCGACATCATGCGAAAAGTGCAAAGGAGAAACGAACTCTCTAAGCAAATCGGGGCTATCAAGAACAAGTTAAAGATTAATGTCAAGGATGAAAAAGTTGAACAGGATATCCGATCATCTATCTCAAACCTATCTAACGAAATTGGAATTGACCCAGATTTCGCCGGGAGACTTTTAAATATTTTATTAGCGGAGTCCCTGAGATTACAGTTGAACGAACAACCTGACCCAACCCAATTTGAAAGTCATCTCGCTGTATTTATGAAGGCAAAAAAGCTCGAGGCCTCGGGGAAAAAAATCATTCATATGGAAGTTGGAGAACCAGATTATCCACCCCCAGAGAATGTAAGAAAGGCTCTTTCTAGTGTTTTTGAAGCCAAACAATACCATTATAGCGAAACGAAAGGTCTAACCAAGTTACGCACATCTATAGCGAAAAAAACCGGCAATCATGTAACAACTGATAAAGTGATAGTTACACCAGGCGGTAGGTTCGCCGTTTTTGCAGCGATAGCCTCTTTATTAACTGCAGGCGATGAACTGATCTGTATAGAGCCGGCGTGGCCTGCCTACAGAGAAGCTGCTGCGTTTGTTGGTTCAACTACGAATATCTTAAAAACAACGCTAGAAGAGGAATGGAATCCAGATATAAAAAAACTTGAGAGCCTGATTAACGGTAATACTAAGATGATTGTATTGAACTACCCAAATAACCCAACCGGTAAAATTCTGAATAAAAATATCATGGAAAAAATTGTTTCCCTTGCGAAGGATCACAGGATCTACGTCCTAAGCGATGAGGTATACCGTGACTATATCTTCAATGAATTCACTAGCATCTTGGAATATGGATACGAGAAAAGTATCATAATATGCTCGTTTTCAAAGGGCCACGCAATGACGGGGTTTAGAGTTGGATACGCAATTGCAGAAGAAAATATAATCGATAAAATGGCTAAAGTTCAAGCGACGGCCCTTACAAGTGTTGCGGAGCCTATGCAATACGCTGCGCTCGCAGCGATCGAAGACAGTCCTGCCGAAAATGCGAAACGCATAGAGAGACGACTAGAAATAATCTCCAACAAATTACGAGAAATGTCGCTTCGTTTTGTGAAGCCTGATGGTGCAATGTATGTCTATCCAAAACTTGGGGATGGGAAACGTGATGTAGAACTTGTACAAAAGGCTCTTGATCTGGGGGTTGCCGTTGCACCCGGAAGTGGTTTTGGAGATTGCTACACTCAATTTATTAGAATTTCTGCCTGCCAGCCCGACCACCAGCTCGAGAAAGGGCTGGATTTGCTAAAGACTGCCATATCATCGTGCTAATGCAATATGATAAAGAAAATAGCTATCATTGGCGCTGGAGGTAGAATGGGCACGTGGTTCTCGAAATACTTTTCTCGAAGAAAAGGGATAAAACTCCTACTCTATGATATTAACGCAAGTTCACTAAAGGGTTCCAACAATACAAGGATATGCGAAGACGTCGTCAATTGCGTTGGTAGAGCTGACCTCGTGATGGTATGCGTCCCAATCTCAGAGATCCCTCATACAATTCAAGAATGTGCCACAAAAATGAAATCTGGTGCCATACTTGTAGAAATATCGTCAATAAAAAATCGGTCTTACAAAGCACTCAAAAGAGTTCCCAAACACGTTAGACCTTTATGTATCCATCCTATGTTTGGCCCAGCAGCACCCAGTCTTGATCTAATGAAAATAATATTAATACCGATCAGAAACGCAACCAATGAACTACGAATATTAAAAGAACTGTTCGAGGGTTCGGTGGTAAGTATTATCCGCGATGCGAAGCTTCATGACAAATTTATGTCGATCATTTTAGGATTGACCTACTTTACAAATTTAGTATTCGCAATTTTTGTTTCGAAGCATGACTACCGTTCATTGAAACAATTCTCCGGGACGACTTTCAGAATCCAGTCCCTTCTGTGCACAAGTATTTTGCTAGACGAACCTGATTTGATTCTCGCGCTCCTTTCAGAGAATTTACCAGTTCGGAAACAGATTCGAAAATATCTTGTTGAAGCAAAAAATCTGGAGAGATTAATATCGGGGAACAATTTATTTAGGATGAGATCAACGCTCGAAAAATTAAAATCTTTTTATCAAGAACAACAAAGTCTAGAATTGTCATATACTCAGATGTATCGTATAATCTCATATTTGAATAAAAGCGAAAGCCATCTCTCGTGAGGTCATTGAGCGAAGTTTGATAGCGATCTAATTGTGACATCGGCTACTCTTTGGCAAATTGTATGTAATGAATTTCCATTCACTAATGTTGAAGATATTGATAAGGAGGTGTATGCAATTCAACAGTCAGTGTCACAGATTTGCCTAGAACCGGAGTATTAGGTCAAATCTATCAGCAACAATTCAAATGACGATATAGTACATTTTACGATCCTATCTTGCACTTCCTTAGCAACGAGGTAATGTATAATTAATATTTTTGTCATTACCAGATTGTTGCTAATTGCTAAACCTAGTAATAATAGCAATAAATACCATTATTACTAACCTGGTACTATAATGCAGTTACACGGCGACGACAGAGAAACTAAAGCTAGGGCTAATAGGCTATTTGGTGAGAGCAGCCCTTACCTACTTCAGCATGCGCATAATCCTGTCGAGTGGTATCCTTGGGGAGAAGAGTCCCTTCAAAAAGCAAGAAGTGAGAATAAGCCAATCTTCCTTAGCATTGGATATAGCGCGTGCCATTGGTGCCATGTGATGGCTCATGAATCCTTCGAAGACGAGGAAATCGCAAAGATAATGAATGAGAATTTTATTAATATAAAAGTGGATCGGGAAGAAAGGCCCGATATAGACGACATATATCAAAGGGTTTGCCAACTTGCAAGTGGGACAGGTGGTTGGCCGCTTTCTGTGTTTCTGACACCTGATCAGAAACCGTTCTATGTAGGCACTTATTTTCCCAAATACGCCAGGTATGGAATGCCCGGTTTTGGCACTATTTTGAGTCAGCTTGCCGAAGCCTACAAGGCTAAGAAGCAAGAGATTGATTCTGCAACAGTTGAGTTTTTGCAAGCGCTAGAACATTCTGCAAAGGATGTTCAACAACCCCAGAATGTTATCCTTGATCGTTCAATTCTGGACGAGGCGGCCGTTGGGTTGCTACATATGAGCGATCCGGTTTATGGTGGCTTCGGACAAGCGCCAAAATTTCCGAACCCATCCAATCTCTTGTTCTTGTTACGCTGCTACGATCTATCGGGGCTTAACCGGTACAAAGATTTCGTCATGTTTACAGCGGATAAAATGGCGGCGGGCGGAATTCATGATCAGATAGGTGGTGGGTTCGCACGGTATTCGACAGATCAGAAATGGCTTGTCCCTCATTTTGAAAAGATGCTTTACGATAATGCTCTGCTTGTCCAAATGTACGCAGAGCTCTATCAGATTAGTGGTGATGAAAAATATTTAGGTGTAGTGGAGAAAACTCTGGAGTACGTAAGGCGTGAGATGATGTCTCCAGAGAACGGGTTTTACTCCGCTCAAGATGCAGATTCGGAAGGCGAAGAAGGCAAATTTTACGTGTGGTCAAAACAAGAAATTTTTAACTCCCTCGGCGATGAAACAATAGCCAGTATATTCTGCGATTATTACGGGGTCGGACAGGCTGGAAATTTTGAAGGCAAGAACATACTCAACATTAGATCGTCGTTTGACGAGTTGTCACAAAGGTATAGTCGTCCGCCTGAAACGCTAAAACGAATTATTAATGATGCTTCGTCTAGGCTTTTTGAGATAAGGGAGAAAAGGATAAAACCTGGTCGAGACGATAAGATATTAACCGCTTGGAACGGATTGATGATATCTGGTTTTGCAAAAGGATATCGAGTCACTAATAACAAACACTATCTTCAGATCGCCGAGAACACAATTGAATTCATAGAATCTAGGGTTACGCGAGATAACGGCAGATTATTTAGGACATTTAAGAATGGAATTTCTAGGCTTAATGCATACCTTGATGATTATGCATTCTATGTCAACGCACTGCTAGATGTTTTCGAACTTGACTCAAATCCGATTTATCTCAAAAGGGCAACAAAATACATGGACTTTATGCTTCAACACTTTTGGGATCCTGTGGACTCTACTCTTTACTTTACCTCTGATGACCATGAACAATTAATTGTCAGAACAAAGAGCTTGTATGATCTCGCCGTGCCAAGCGGTAATTCGGTAGCCGCATCTAACCTGCTGAGGTTATACTATCTGACCCAAAAGAATGATTACCTGGAAAAAGCAGAGCAGATTATGAAGGCAGGTGCGACATCAGCGGCGGAGAATCCCTTTGGATTTGGACAACTGTTGAGCGCGATCTATTTGCATGTGAAGAAGCCTATCGGAATAACCGTAAGAACAACAAACAACATTGGTGAAGGGTACCAGATGTCGAGGTGGCTAAACAAACAGTTCATTCCAAACGCGATAACCGTCATCATTGAAAATCAATCTCAATTAAGGCAGCTACAAGAATATCCTTTCTTTAAGGCGACGATTCCAGCAAGCCCTAGCCAAACGGACTATGCTGTTATATGTAGAAACTTTACATGTTCTATGCCCGTTGATTCGCTGATCGGCTTGCAGGAACAAATCAAATCAATTAAATGAAAAAGAAGACCTCCAAGCAAGATATAGATCCCTCTAGGGCCTCCTTATGTCTATTAAGAGTTGTTCACCCACCCTGGGACTTCCTATCTTCTCGTAGCGCCTCCTTGGCATTGTGATTTGTACGATCGTCTCTGCATAGGTTTTCACTAGCGTCTGTGGCTGAGAGCTTAAAATTGCTTCTAAGATCGGCCGTACCTGCTCTTTCACCTCTTTATCAGTAATCACTCTATCAATGGACTCTAACATCAACTGCTGTTGGGAAACTGTTTCGAGCTCCACATCTTCGCTGAGTGTAAGAGCTACATTGATGCCACTATCGGTTATCTGATTAATTCTATAGCGTACGGACTCTTCCAATATGAGGTAGATAGAATAAAGTATGTTTATAATATTTTACTCGGGTCATAACCGGACTTGATTACGTGTATGAGGGGGGAAGTGTTTGCATTACCTGAGCCGAAAGGTGGCAGTATTTTCTGCGTCTAAGTCTCGTCTTAAACGACTGTCCATCCTGCTCATATAATCAATTCTTTATCTAGTTGTCAAGATAGAGACAAGCTATTTAGCTGTAG
>WNFY01004381.1_pt1 | contig 22315 bp, 18 predicted proteins | sample 5400091 | NCBI WGS metagenome assembly WNFY01 (sample SAMN13153364, study PRJNA577476) | soil metagenome | isolation source: 60 cm soil or saprolite under grassland replicate 1 | place: USA:California | collected 2016-06-15
TGCCCTCGCCTACGGCGGCATCGCCCAGCTGCTCGCCGGCATGTGGGAGTTCCGCAACAGGAACGTATTCGGCGCGACCGCGTTCGGCACCTACGGCAGCTTCTGGATCGGCCTGTTCCTGTGGGTTCGGTTCGTAGTGGACCCGGCAGTCGCGGCGGCCAAGCCCGCCACGCTGGCGGCGACGGTCACAGCGCTCAACCACGACCTGGGCTGGATACTGCTAGCCTTTGCCATCTTCAACACGTACATGCTGATCCTGAGCACCCAGGTCAACATGGCCGTGTTCGGCGTCTTCCTCACCCTGGAAATCACCGAGATCGTCCTGTGCATCGGTAACTTCAACGCTGGTGCAGCACTGCTCCCCACGACGACGATCAAGATCGGCGGCTACGTCGGCCTGCTCACCGCGCTCGTCGCCTGGTACGCCTCGGCGGCCGGCGTCTCGAACGGCATCGCCGCCGGGAAGCTCCGGTTCCCCGCGGGGAGGCCGCTGATCAGCTAAGCCGTTATCTCGCATTAGCGCTGGGGAGCACCCGCTCCCCAGCGCTTTTGTTCTCCGGGGTCATCGGCCGGCCCAGCCTGAAGCCGGATAGCGTTAGGCGCACGAATGAGCCGCGAAAGGAGGAGCACGGGTGCAGAACGGGAGGCAGATCGACCTGTCGACGCAGGTTGAGCGCGTCAAGCGCAAGACGAGGCCGTGGAAGTCGATCATCGCCCTGCTGCTCGCGATCGCCTCCGCTGTCATCTCGCACCAGGCTCGCAACGGCAACTTCACGGCGAGCAACCTGACCAACCAGTTCATCATCTACGGCACAGCCGTGCTGTTCCTCGTCTTCGGGTCCATCGCGACCTACGGCCTGGCCGGGAAGTCGAGAGAGCTGCTGGAGCCGACGGCCGGCCAGGCGCATTCCGCCATCGTCCGGTACGCCATCTTGCTCGTTGGCGCGTTCAGCGGGGCGATCACCACGGTCTTCCTCAGCATCGCGGCACAACAGGCGCTCGGCAACGTTTTCGCCGGACTGGTGCTGGTCTTCGCGCGGCCGTTCCAGGTGGGCGACGCGGTCCGGCTCCAGGCCGGCGCTCTCGGCGGCACGCTCGACGGCATCGTGACCGATATCGGGATCACCTACGTCCGTTTCCACACCGACGGCAGCGTAATGTCCATCCCCAACTCGCAGGTGCTCAACGCCATGGTCGGTCCCATCCCGCCCGAGGCGGAGGACGCCGAGGTGGTCGCGGACGGCAAGTCGGGCACGCCGGGCGGCCCGGAGCAGCCGCAGCCGCGCCCGGCCGGGCCGGTATAGCAGCGCCTGAGCAGAACGAAGGGCCGGCTAGCAAGCCAGCCGACCCTTCGTCACGTCAACCGGTGCGGAGGTCGCCTCTCGGCGAAAGGCGCAACGCGGCTCCAGCCGAACGGTATTCCGCGAAGGCAGTAGGTGCGGCCCGGGGACACAGCCCCACCGGCCGATAGCTTCTAACGCCCGCGACGCCGTCTGTGTTCCCGGCGCGTGGGCGGATCTGTTTCGTAGGGGAACGACGAGACGGCCTGCTGGCTCGCGGTGGCCTCCGGATCCTGATCCGGGTAGTGCCCGCCTCCGCTGCGGTAGCCGTTGTCCTGCGCACCGTAGCCGAAGGTGCTGTACCCCTGGTCCGGATACGCAGGGGCGTCGCCCTGGGCCGGGTAATCCTGCCCGGTGTAGCCGTACTCGCTGTACCCCTGGTTCGGGTAGGCCGGAGTGTCCGCTTCCTGATAGCCCTGGTCGCCATGGCCCTGGTACCCGTACTCCTCGTAGCCGGGCTCCTGGCGGACGGCCTGCTCCCGGTAGCGCTCGTCCGGGTGGCGCTGTTCCCGGTAACCCTCGTCCTCGTAGCGCTGACCCTGATAGCCCTGGTCCTGATAGCGCTGGTCCTGATAGCCCTGCCCCTGATAAGCCTGCCCCTGGTACGACGGGTCCTGATACGGCTGGTCCTGGTAGTGCTGACCCTGATAGCCGTCCTGGGCGTAGCCCTGATGCTCCTGGGCCTGGTAACCGGACCCGGCGTTGCCGCGGTCGTCATAGGAGCCGCGGTCATGACCGGGCGCGGAGTCATAGCCCTGACCGGAGTAGGAGTCGGCGCTGTAGGCCTGGCCCTGATAGGAATCGCTGGCGTAGTGCCGCCCCGAGTACGAGGAACCCGAGTCGGATCCGGCCTGGCCGCCGTACCCCTGCTGGCCGTAACCCTGACCCGAATAGCCCTGCTCGGAATACCGCTGGTCGGAGTAGCCCTGCGCGCCGTAGCCCTGATCGGAGTAACCCTGGCTGGAGTAACCCTGATCGGAGTAGGTCTGGTCCTGATAGCTCTGGCCGGAGTAGCCCTGGTCCGGGTAGCCCTGGGCAGATTCGGCGTACCCCTGCGCCTCGTAACCGCGGTCTCCGTAGCCTTGCTGGTCTCCGTAGCCTTGCTGGTTTCCGTAAGGCTGCTGCTCGCCGTAGCCGCGGTCGGCGTACTGGCCGGGCTCGGCGTACTGGCCGGGCTCGGCGTACTGGCCGGGCTCGGCGTATCTCCCCTGGTCGGCGTACTGCTGCTGCCCCTGCGCAGCGTACTGGCCGCCGTAGGAACCGGCCGCGCCGCCGTAGCCCTGCTCGGAGTAGTACTGCCCGGCATAGTCCTGCGGCGGCTGGGACGCCTGGGACCCCGAGCCGGCAGGCAAGGCCAGCGGGCCCGCGGGCAGCGCCCGGGGACCCTGAGCGGCTTGCGGCGACGGGTTGAACACCGTCTTGCCGGCCGGATCCTCCGCCCGCACCGCGCGGAAGTCGCCGGTCACCGGGCCGGTGAACTCGGCCTCGCGGCCGTAGCCACCGGGCAGCGCCGTCAGCCTGGGGTCGGTCGGCGCCCCGGGGAGCTGGCTGGCGTAGCCACCGAATACGCGCGGATCGTTCGCCTGCGCCCCACGCTGCAGGGCGTCGATCAGCCTCGGCAGCTCCTCCATCGGCAGCCGGAACGTGCCGGTGCAGGTGCCTCCCTGCCAGATGCTGAAGACCGAGACTCCGGTATCGGCGTACCAGCTCAGCCGCATACTGCGGGAGCTGCCGCGCACGTCGAAGAAAACCTCGCCGAGCCGGGGCAGCGGAGCTGCGTCCGACGCTGACATGCTGCCCATCGCGGCCTTGCTCCCTTCTCTTTGTCCAGTTCGTCACGAAGACTCTCCAGCAGGCTAGCTGGAGGCCGGAATTCAGGTAGGGAATTTCGCCACCCCGGGTGCGAGACCGCCACCGCTGATGGCATCATTATCGACGGGCAGGCAGCGGCCCGCGCGATGGTTTAGTAAGGACGGGTGAACCGACGCGCAGGCGCCAGCCGTTCGGTATGGTAACCACTTACTGACAGCGGTCGCCGTACCCGTGCACGGGAACACCACGCCGGGAAGACGCGTTGTATCTTGCAACGGAGGCTTCCGGACAGGACTGGTTCCCGTACCCACGAGCCTGACGCTCTACTGTAACGCACCATTTGATGCATCTTGGTTGAGGTGATTGTTCCATGTCGCAGGTACGTCGGCAGTCGGCTGTGCTTCCCCGCCCGAACTGGGGCTGGCAAGATGCTGCCGCGTGCAAGGGCGAAGACCTGTTGCTCTTCTTCGGTCCGGACGGCGAGCGCCAGCCGGAGCGTGAGATCAGGGAGCGCAAGGCCAAGGGTGTCTGCGCGGCTTGCCCAGTGCGGCTGGAGTGCCTGAACTACGCCGTGTCGCGGCCGGAGAAGTACGGCACCTGGGGTGGCCTCAACGAGGATGAGCGTTCGGCCGAGCGCCGTCGCCGCATGCGCCGGGCCAACGCCGCCTAACCGAGCAGTGCTAGCACGTCGGCGTCGGTGAGCTGCCCGAAGGACGTGTACCACTGCCCCACGGACCGGAACCGCCGGGGCGTCGCCAAGATGATCACCCGGTCGGCCTCCGCGCGCATTTCACCCGCCGCGGCGGGCGCCGCGACCGGGGCCGCCAGCACGAGGTAGGCCGCCTGCGCCGCGCGCAGCGAGCGCAGCGCGGCCCGTGCGGTCACCCCGGTCGCCAGGCCGTCATCGACGACGATGACGTACCACCCGGCCACCTGCGGCAGCGGGCGGCCGCCCCGGTACACCTGCACCCGCCTGGTTAGTTCGGCCTGCTCGGCGGCTACGACCGGGGCCAGGTCGGCTGGTGACAGCGACAGCCGGGCGAGCAGGCCGGCGTCGTACACCGCCGTTTCCAGGCCCTCTGCGATCGCGCCGACACCGAGTTCGGGCTGGCGCGGATATCCGATCTTCCTGGTCACGATCACGTTCATTGGCACGTCCAGGACCTCGGCGACCTGTTTCGCCACGGCGACCCCGCCCCGGGGCAAGGCGAGCACCATGGCCCGTTCGGCCCAATCTCCGAGCGCCACGGCGCGGGCGAGCCGCTCCCCGAGCATGGTTCCCGCCGCCCGCCGGTCCGGGAAGGGGAGCGGGTACTCGCCCTGGCGCATGTCCGGGATTTACCCCTGTAAAGGGGCGCGATGCAAGTATGCCGTCGCACAATGGAAAGATGATCTGCGTCCCGTGCCGGAAGCGGCACCACGAGGAGTGCCCGGGCCGCACCTGGTGTGACTGCCAGCACCTGCCGCCGGGCGGCCAGCCAGCCCGGGGCCCGCGGGAATAACCCCCGCGACTCGGTCTGTTGCCACGCGTATGGCGCCGGATGTGACCCTACGCACCGTCCACATGCCGGACGCTGCCTGGACAGCCCGGCTCGTTACATGTGATCCTGGGTTCATGAGTGTTACGGACCCGCTGCTCGTCGGGCGCCGTCACATCGATTTCTTGCGCATCCGCAGCGCCATCTGTCTACTCGCCCGTTAATCGTCGGCCCGGATTCCCATCCCGGGCGCGCGTGCGATTCCGGGCGCTCCCCCGCCGGACCACGGCTGAACGATGCCTGAAATGCGGCCCGGCGGAGCCCAGGTTCTCTCCTCACGCGCGTCCCCGAACCTGGAGGACCCTCCCACATGCCAGTCGCAGCTGGAATCAAGCGCAAACGCGGCGAAGGCCAGTGGGCGCTCGGCTATCGCGAGCCGCTCAACAAGAACGAGGAAACAAAGCGCAACGACGACGGGCTCAACGTCCGCCAGCGGATCATCGACATCTACTCCAAGTACGGCTTCGACTCCATCGACCCGGCTGACCTGCGCGGCCGGTTCCGCTGGTACGGGCTGTACACACAGCGCCGGCCCGGCATCGACGGCGGCAAGACCGCGGTGCTGGAGCCGGAGGAGCTCGACGACCGCTACTTCATGCTGCGCGTCCGCATCGACGGCGGTCGGCTGTCCAACGACCAGCTGCGGGTCATCGCCTACATCTCGCGCCGTTACGCACGCGGCACGGCGGACGTAACCGACCGGCAGAACATCCAGCTGCACTGGATCGAGATCGAGAACGTCCCCGACATCTGGGAGGCGCTCGAGTCGGTAGGCCTGTCCACCACCGAGGCCTGCGGCGATACCCCGCGGGTGATCCTCGGCTGCCCGCTGGCCGGCATCGACGCGAACGAGATCATCGATGGCACGGCGGAGATCGCCGCCATCGGCGAGCAGTACATCGGCGACGCCGCGTTCTCCAACCTGCCGCGCAAGTTCAAGTCCGCGATCAGCGGCTGCCCGGCGCAGTGCGCCATCCACGAGATCAACGACATCGCATTCGTCGGCGTCGTCAAACCGAACGGGGAAACCGGCTACGACCTATGGGTCGGCGGGGGCCTGTCCACCAACCCGATGATCGGCAAGCGGCTCGGCGCGTTCGTCCGGCCGGGCCAGGTAGCCGAGGTCTGGGCGGGCGTGACCGGGCTGTTCAGGGACTACGGCTACCGGCGCCTGCGGCACCGGGCCAGGATCAAGTTCCTGGTCGCGGACTGGGGCCCGGAGAAGTTCCGCGAGGTGCTCGAGAAGGAGTACCTCGGCTACGCCCTGCCGGACGGCCCGGCTCCGGACACGCCGCGCGACGGGATCCGCGATCACGTGGGCGTACACCCGCAGCGTGACGGGAACTACTACGTCGGCTTCGCGCCGGTGGTGGGCCGCCTGTCGGCCGACGCACTCGACGTGATCGCCGACCTGGCGGGCAGGTACGGAAGCGGGCGGGTCCACACCACCACCGAGCAGAAGATGGTCATCCTCGACGTGCCGCCCGAGCGCACCGAGGAGCTGGTGGCCGAGCTGGATGCCGCCGGCCTGCCGGCCCGCCCTAGTGCGTTCCGCAGGCACACGATGGCCTGCACCGGCATCGAGTTCTGCAAGCTCGCGATCGTCGAGACCAAGGCCCGGGCCGCCGACCTGATCAGCGAACTGGAGCGCCGGCTGCCCGGCTTCGACGCCCCGGTCACGATCAACGTGAACGGCTGCCCGAACTCCTGCGCCAGGATCCAGACCGCCGACATCGGCCTGAAGGGCTCGCTGGTCACCGGGCCGGACGGCCAGCAGGTCGAGGGATTCCAGGTGCATCTGGGCGGCAGCCTGAGCGGCGGTGACGGCTCGGGCTCAGGATTCGGCCGCAAGGTGCGGGGGCTCAAGACCACGGCCGAGGAACTGCCGGACTACGTCGAGCGGGTGCTGCGGCGCTTCGACGCCGCTCGCGAGCCCGGTGAGAGCTTCGCCGCCTGGACCGTCCGGGCCAGCGACGAGGAGCTCTCATGAGCACCCGGGCCGTCCCGTTCTACTGCCCTTACTGCGGCGAGGAGGACCTCGAACCACAGGGCGCTGCCGACGGTGAATGGCATTGCCGCAGTTGCACACGATCTTTCCAGCTACGCTTTGCCGGAATAGGAGTCACACTGTGAGCCCCGTCGTAACGCGCGGCCTAGCGCAGCGGCACATCCTGGAGGACCCCGAGCAGATGCGAACCCTCGCCGAACAGGCCGCCGAGGAACTCGCCGACGCCCCGGCCGAAGAGGTAATTCGCTGGGCGGTAGACACGTTCGGCGAACGGATCTGCGTCACCTCGTCCATGACCGACGCGGTGATCATCCATCTCGCCGCCGCCGTCCAGCCAGGCATCGACGTAGTCTTCCTCGACACCGGCTATCACTTCGCCGAGACCATCGGGACCAGGGACGCGGTGGAGGCCGTGTACCCGGTCAAGCTGATCAACATCACCCCGTCGCGCACCGTGAAGGAGCAGGACGCCGCGCTGGGCCCCAGGCTCTACGGACGCAACCCCGACCTGTGCTGCTATCTGCGCAAGGTCGAGCCGCTGGAGCGGGCGCTGACCAACTACGACGCCTGGATCACCGGGGTGCGCCGGGACGAGACCAGCAACCGCCGCCAGAGCAAGGTCGTGGAGTGGGACGACCGGCGGGAGATGGTCAAGGTCAACCCGATCGTCAGCTGGTCGCAGAAGCAGGTGGACGACTTCATCACCGAGCAGGGCGTGCTGGTGAACCCGCTGGTCTACGACGGGTACCCGTCGATCGGCTGCGCCACCTGCACGATCCGCGTCGAGCCCGGCGCCGACCCGCGCAGCGGCCGGTGGGCGGGCACCGGCAAGACGGAGTGCGGCCTGCATGCGTGAAGGTGCTAGCCCGGGGGGCGTCCTGGTCGCGGTGGCGCACGGCAGCGCGGATCCGCGGGCCTCGGCCACCATTGCCGAACTGGCGGCGGTGGCCAGGGAGCGCTCGCCAGGTCTCGACCTGCGCACCGCCTTCCTGGGTCACGCCCCGCCGTCGCTACCCCAGGTCCTGGGCACGATCGAGGCGGACCGCGAGGTGACCGTGCTGCCGCTGCTGCTGACCGCGGCGTACCACAGCAAGGCCGACATCCCCCGCGTGCTGGCCAGGACATCGCTCCGGCGGGTGAGCTACGGCGCCACCCTCGGGCCACACCCGCTCCTGCTGGACGCGCTCGACCGCCGCCTGGCCGAGGCGCTGCCCATTCCCGGGCCCAGTTCCGGCCCGGGCGCGCACCGGGACCCGGCGCGCACTGCTGTGGTGCTCGCGGCGGCCGGATCCAGCGATCCCGGGGCGAACGCCACGATCGCCCAGATGGCGGCGCGATGGCAGGCCAGGACGGGGTGGCTCACCGTCCGGCCGGCCTACGCCTCGGCCGCCGAACCCTCCCCCGCGGCAGCCGTGGCCCGCCTGCTGCGGGACGGGGCCCCCCGCGTCGTGGTCGCCACCTACCTGCTCGCCCCAGGCCTTTTCGCCGACCGGATCCGCCACACCGCCCTGGCCGCGGGAGCGGCCGCCGTCTCCACCGCGCTCGGCGCCTGCGCCGAGGTGGCCGACGTCATGCTGGACCGTTTCACCCACGCTAGGTCAACTAGACGCAGCGCGGCGTAAATCGGACGCGTGAATCTGGGTAGAACTCCGTATAGCCCTCGAGAAAACCGAGGAACCCCGACCCGCTGGTCACGATCCGGTATCGTACGTCCCTCCGGGCATACGCTGACCCGGTAGAGTCGGCCGCTGGCCGAACGCGACCCGACTGGCCGCCAAAAGGGGGCGAATGCGTATCTGGCCGGGAACGCCATACCCGCTTGGCGCGACATGGGACGGATGGGGCACGAACTTCACCCTTTTCTCCGAGGTCGCTGAACGCGTAGAGCTCTGCCTGTTCGACGAGGCCGACGACGGTAGCGGCACGCTCAGCGAGACCAGGGTCGAGCTGACCGAGGTCGACGGCTTCGTGTGGCACGGCTACCTGCCCGGTATCGCGCCCGCGCAGCGGTACGGCTACCGGGTGCACGGGCCGCACGACCCCCCGCGCGGGCTGCGCTGCGATGGCTCCAAGCTGCTGCTCGACCCGTACGGCAAGGCGGTCGAGGGTGAGGTCCGCTGGGACGAGTCGCTGTTCGACTACCAGTTCGCCCACCCCAGGAAGCGGAACACCGCGGACAGTGCGGCGCACATGCCGAAGAACGTGGTCATCAACCCGTTCTTCGACTGGGGCAACGACCGGGCCCCGCAGACCCCCTACCACGAGACCGTCATCTACGAGGCGCACGTGCGCGGGCTGACCCTGTGCCATCCAGAGGTCCCGGCGGCGCAGCGCGGCACCTACGCCGGGCTCGCCCACCCGGCGGTGATCGCGCACCTGCAGCGGATCGGGGTCACCGCGGTGGAGCTCATGCCGGTGCACCAGTTCGTGGCGGAGCAGTTCCTGGTCGCCCTCGGCCTGACCAACTACTGGGGCTACAACACGATCGGCTTCCTGGCCCCGCACAACAGGTACTCCTCGGCGGGCCAGCGCGGCGAGCAGGTCAGCGAGTTCAAGTCGATGGTGAAGGCGCTGCACGAGGCGGGCATCGAGGTCATCCTCGACGTGGTCTACAACCACACCGCCGAGGGCGACCACTTGGGGCCCACGCTGTCCTTCCGCGGTATCGACAACGCCGCCTACTACCGGCTCTCGGACTCCGAGCGCTGGCGCTACCTGGATTACACCGGTTGCGGGAACAGCCTGAACGCCCGCCACCCGCACTCGCTCCAGCTGGTCATGGACTCGCTGCGGTACTGGATCCTGGAGATGCACGTCGACGGGTTCCGGTTCGACCTGGCCGCCGCGCTGGCCAGGGAACTGCACGACGTGGACCGGCTGTCCACCTTCTTCGACCTGGTCCAGCAGGACGCCCCGTCGCCTCGATCAACTTCGCCACCTGCCACGACGGGTTCACGCTCACCGACCTGGTCTCCCATAACCACAAGCACAACGAGGACAACGGCGAGGACAACCGGGACGGGACCGACGACAACCGCTCGTGGAACTGCGGCGCCGAGGGGCCGTCCCGCGATCCCGCGATCAACGAGCTGCGCGCCCGGCAGAGGCGGAACTTCCTGGTCACCTTGTTCCTCTCCCAGGGTGTGCCGATGCTGCTGGCCGGCGACGAGATGGGCCGCACCCAGCAGGGCAACAACAACGCCTATTGCCAGGACAACACGATTTCCTGGGTGGACTGGAGCCAGGCCGCCGCCGAGCAGGAGACGCTGCAGTTCACCGAGACGCTGGCCGGCCTGCGCCGCGACCACCCGGTGTTCCGCAGGCGCCGGTTCTTCCGCGGCCAGGTCCCCGGGGCGGAGAAGGGCGACATCGTCTGGCTCACCCCCGCCGGGGAGGTGATGACGGACGCGGACTGGGAGGCCAGCTACGCCAAGTCGCTCGCGGCGTTCCTCAACGGGGACGCGATCAGCGAGCCCGACCCGCGCGGCGGGAAGATCTCCGACGCCAGCTTCCTGCTGCTGTTCAACGCGCACAGCAAGCCGCTCACGTTCACCCTGCCCGAGGCCGGCTACGCGGCGGGCTGGGAGGTCATCATCGACACGTCGTCCGGCGTCCCCGGCGCGATCCACCCGCCGAAGAAGGAGATCGAGGTCCGCGACCACGCCGTGGTCGTGCTACGGTCCACGGGGTGAGCCTGCGCCAGCTTTTTTCCGACCGGGAACCGGACCTGCCCAGGCTCTACGCTTACCCGGACGGTCACTGGCTGCGGGCCAACATGGTCGCGACCGCGGACGGTGCCGCGTCCCTGAACGGCCTCACGCAGGGCATATCCTCCGATACCGACCGACGGGTGTTCGCCCTGCTCCGTACGCTGTGTGACGTCATCCTGGTTGGCGCGTCCACGGTCCGCGAGGAGAAGTACAAGCCGGCCCGGCTACAGGAGCTGTGGAGTCACCTCCGGGAGGGCCGACCGCCGACGCCGCCGATCGCGGTGGTCAGCAGGCGGCTCGACCTCGACCCGGATAGCCCGCTCATCACCGCGGCCCCGGCGCACGCCCGCACGATCGTCATCACCACGGTCAGCGCCCCGGACGCCCGGCGGGACCAGCTCGGCCGGTACGCCGAGATCATCATCGCGGGCCAGGACACCGTCGACCTCAGGACGGCGGTGGACGCGCTGGCCGAACGTGGCCACCGCCGGATGCTCGCCGAGGGCGGCCCGCACCTGCTGGCTCAGCTGGTCGAGGCTGGCCTGCTGGACGAGCTGTGCCTGACCATCGGCCCGCAAATGGCCGGACCCGGCGCCGACCGTATCGTGGCCGGCGCCGGGACTGGCCCCGGTCTCTCCGGTTCCCTGCCGCTGCGGCTAGCCCACGTACTGGAGGACCAGGGATTTCTCCTGTGCCGGTACGTCAGGAACGATCATTGATCCGAACGGGCTGGGCGCGTGCCCCGGCTCAGGGCATCTCGCCGGCCCGGTCCACGATGGCCGTCTGGACCAGGGCGCCGCCGCCTAGCTGGCCTTGCTCACCCCAGGTGGTCATGCCCAGATAGGCAAAGGTGCGGGGATCGAAGATGTTCATCGCCTTGCTGCCGTAGAAGTGCCAGACCACGCCGATGCCCAGACGGCCGCTGACGTCGCGCACATGGGGCTCGACGGTGAGTCCGGGCGTGGCGGCCAGGAACCGGTAGAGCGCGGCCCGCTGGGCGGGCAGGATGTAGTCCGACTCCAGCATGAACCCGACCGTCTTGGACAGGTCGTTCAGGTCATTCAGCCGGATCCCCTGGGTCCGCTCCAGGTACGCCCCCATCGCCGCCGCCGTGGTCGGCATATCCGGGAAGAACGCCCGCTCCGGCGTGCACGGCACGGTGACGACCGGCCCGTCCATCGGCACGGTGATGCCTGGACCGTCCATCGTCACCGGCTTCTTGGCGACGATGGGCTTGTGCCCGCCCTTGATCGGCTTGCCGTCACGCCCGGGCGTCCGGATCTTACGCGACCCGTTCACGCACCCGAGCTGCACCGTCTTCTGCTCTTTCCCGTTGACCGGTGACTCGGTCAGCCCGTTCCGCGTCCCGTCCACCGACAGCCACGACTGCTCGACCACTCCCCCGAGGCCCACTACCTTCGTGAAAACGAACTGGTCATGCCTCGGCACCACGACATGCTCCTTCAGCGCCGCAACCGCTGCCCGATCTAGCACGTCCCGAGCGGTCAGCTTCGCCGGGACGGTCACCACAGCAGGTGCTGTCCTGTGCGTTCCCGCCAGCACTCCGGCCGTGATCGCAGCGGCGGCGGCCACCGTAACGCCACCGATCGCGATGCGGCGCGCTAGGCCAGTCCGCAGTTCCGCCCGCGGCGGCCGAACGCCGCTGGCGGAAGCGGCCTGGCTCCGCGCGATTGTGGTCAGGACTCGATGGCGGGCCTCGGAGAGCTCAGCGCCAGAAAGCAGCGGAGCGTCTGGAGCGCACTCCCTGAGCAGGTCAAAGTCATTCATTGGTCAGGATCTCCTCATAAGTCGCAGCCGCCGGGGTGCCTACGAGCACTTCGCGGATCTTCGTCCGAGCGCGGTGCAGCCGGGAACGCACGGTGCCGACAGGGATATTGAGGGCTCGCGCGACTTCGTCGTAGCTGAGCTGCTCCCACGCGATCAAGAGCAGGACATCGCGGTCCGGCGGGGCAAGCCCGGCGACAGCTTCGGCCAGAGGGGCGCGGATGGACTGCGCGGTCACGTCTAGCGCCGCCCGTTCGGCATGATCGTGCTGTACGGGATCGGGACCCGCAGCCTGGCGCAGGCGGAACTGGCGGGCTTCTTCGCGGCGGTGCTGGGCGACCATGTTGGTGGCGGTGCCGTAGAGCCAGGGGCGGGCGTCGTGGTAGCGGCGGTCGTAGCCTGCCCGTTTCCGGAACGCCACCAGGAACGTCTCGGCCACCAGGTCGTCGGCGGCCTGGCGGCCGACCCGGCGGGCCAGATAGCGGTGAATGTACGGTGCGTGGCGGTCGAAAAGCGACGCGAACCGGTCGGGTTCGGCGCGGGACGCCTCGATCACGGCCGCGTCCTCCAAGGCCAGCCGGTTCATACGGCGTCTTGTCGTGTCATCGGCACTCCTTACGAACGGCTTTACCTGCTATCCGCAGGAACCGCCCGGGGAGTTCACGGGCGGGGCAGCAGGCCCCGCTCGAACCCGGCCGCCGCCGCGGCGGCGCGGTCGTTGACGCCCAGCTTGGCGTAGATGTGCAGCACGTGGGTCTTGACCGTGGCCTCGCTGATGAACAGGCGGGCCGCCGCCTCGCGGTTGGAGCAGCCCTGCGCGATCAGCCCGAGGATGTCGAGTTCGCGCTGGCTGAGCGGTTCCCTGGCCGGCTGCCTGACCTGGCCGAGGAGCCGGGTGGCGACCGAGGGCGAGAGCACGGCCTCGCCGCGGGCCGCGGCGCGGACGCCGCGCAGCAGCTCGCCGGGCGGGGAGTCCTTCAGCAGGTAGCCGGTCGCGCCGGCCTCGATCGCGGGCACCACGTCGGTGTCGGTGTCGAAGGTGGTGAGCACCAGCACCCGCGCGCCGATGCCCTTCTCCGCCAGCAGCTTGATCGCGCTGACCCCGTCGAGGACCGGCATCCGCAGGTCCATCAGCACCACGTCCGGGTGCAGCGCCGCGGCCCGGTCGACCGCCTCCCGGCCGTTGGCTGCCTCCCCCGCCACCTCGAACTCGCCGCTGGCCTCGAAGATGCCCCGGAGGCCGTCGCGCACCACCGGATGGTCGTCGGCGATCAGCAACCGGATGATCTGGCTCACTTGCCTTCTCCCAGGGGGATGGCGGGCAGGCTGGCCGATACGGCCGTGCCCGCCCCGGGTTCCGACTCGATCTCTAGCTGCCCGGCTAGCCGGCTGACCCGCTGGCGCATCGCGATCAGCCCGAAACCGCCCGCGGCCGAGGCCTCGCCGGCCAAATGCCCGTTGCGCTCGGTCACGGCGAACCCGGCTCCGTCGTCGCGCACGTCCAGGCTGACCACGTCCTCCATGTAGGACAGCGTGACCCCGGCCCGGGAGGCGCCGGCGTGCTTGGCCACGTTGGCCAGCGCCTCCTGCGCGACCCGCAGCAGCGTTACCTCGACCTCCGGGTGCAGCGCCCGCGCCTCGCCGGTGGTCTCGACATCCCCGGTCACGCCGCTGGTGACCGACCAGCGGGCCACCTCGTCGGCCAGCGCCTCCGGGAGCCTGCTGTCCTCCAGCGCCTGCGGCCGCAGCGCCTGGACCGAGCGGCGGGCCTCGGCCAGGCTGTGCCGGGCGAGCCGTTTGGCGTTGTCGATCCGCCGCTCGCGTTCGGCGTCATTGCTGGTCTGCTGGGCTGCCTCGAGCTGAGTGACGATCCCGGTCAGGCCCTGGGCGATGGTGTCGTGGATCTCCCGGGCCATCCGATGCCGCTCGTCTCCCGCGCCCGGCCAGCGCGAGCGCCCAGTGCCAGGGCGGGCCAGCGCTCGTCACGGCCGAAGGCTAGCCTGGCCACTGGAGAAGCCCGGTCATGCACGGCCCGCGGCCTGGGCGACGCGAGAAGGGGTAAAGGGTTCATGCCGCTACACACCCAGGTGGATGCGTCCATCCGGGACGACGAGCTCGACGTCAACCCGGTCTACGTCCAGGAACTGGGGGCCGGGATCCCTCGGTACCGGCTGCCCGCGCACGGCATGCTGCCGCGCACCGCGCTCCAGATGGTCCGCGACGAGCTCATCCTCGACGGCAACGCCCGGCTCAACCTGGCCACGTTTGTCACCACCTGGATGGAGCCAGAGGCCGAGCAGCTGATGGCCGAGTGCGCCGCCAAGAACATGATCGACAAGGACGAGTACCCGCAGACCGCCGAGCTTGAGCAGCGCTGCGTGAACATCCTCAGTCACCTGTGGAACGCGCCGGCCGGCAGCAAGGCCACCGGCTGCTCTACCACCGGGTCGAGCGAGGCCTGCATGCTCGGCGGGATGGCGCTGCTGTGGCGCTGGCGCGCCCGGCGCCAGGCGGCCGGGCAGGACGCGGCCAGGCCGAACCTGGTGATGGGCTCCAACGTCCAGGTGTGCTGGGAGAAGTTCTGCCGCTACTGGCAGGTCGAGCCCCGCTTCGTGCCCATGGTGCCGGGGCGGCTGCACCTGCGCGGCGCCGAGGCCGCGGCCAAGTGCGACGAGAACACTATCGGGGTGGTCGCGATCATGGGCTCCACCATGGACGGCAGCTACGAGCCCGTGCTCGAGATCAGCCAGGCCCTGGACCGGGTGCAGACCGAGCAGGGGCACGACGTGCCGATCCACGTGGACGGCGCGTCGGGAGGGTTCGTCGCCCCGTTCCTGCAGCCCGAACTGGAGTGGGATTTCCGGGTTCCGCGGGTGGCGTCCATCAACGCCTCGGGCCACAAGTACGGCCTGGTATATCCCGGGGTCGGCTGGGTCATGTGGCGGACTCCGGACGCGCTGCCAGACGGCCTCGTGTTCCGGGTCAACTACCTGGGCGGCGAGATGCCGACGTTCGCGCTCAACTTCTCCCGGCCCGGCGCGCAGGTGGCTGCGCAGTACTACAACTTCATCAGGCTCGGCCGCCAGGGCTACCAGCGCGTGCAGCACGCCTGCCGGGACGTCGCGCTGCACCTGTCCGCCGGGATCGCCAAGATGGGCCCGTTCGAGCTGCTCACCGAGGGCCGCGACCTGCCCGTGTTCGCGTTCAAGCTGCGCGACGACATCACCGGGTACTCGGTGTTCGACGTGTCGGAGCGGCTGCGGCTGCGCGGCTGGCAGGTACCCGCCTACACATTCCCGGCCGACCTGACCGACACCGCGGTGATGCGCATCGTGATCAGGAACGGCTTCAGCATGGACCTGGCCAACCTGCTACTCGCTGACCTGCGCAAGCACGTCAAGGTACTGGAGCACCACCCGCAGACGCAGCCGCCGCCGGAGATCCAGCACATGCGCGAGTCGTTCAAGCACTGAGCCGGCCGGAACGCTGAGCGTGCTGGTCAGGACGAGGTCAGCCAGCGCAGGACGGACCTGAGCCTGGGGCTCCTGCTGGTCGTCCACGGGTGATCCTCGTCGTTGGTCCACGCGTACGCGGGCAGGCCGTCCTGGACGAATCCGCGCAGCCGGGGCTCGTCCAGGTCCGCGGCCGCGAAGGCGTACAGCGCCTGGATCCGGGGCAGCATCACGCCGTAATCGATCAGGCGGCCGGCGTAGTTCTCCAGGGCCAGGATCTCGCTGAGGGTGAAGCCGTCGAGCGGATACCTGTCCGGCAGGATGTTGTGCAGCGACAGGAACAGGTCGGCGCCCCGCCAGCGCGGATCGCCGAGTACCCGGCTGACGGGGCGCACCCGCCCCAGCGCGAGCTTCGGGCTGGCGACCAGGGCATGCGCGTAGAGCACCCGGCTCAGGGCCACGTTCATGAAGAAGCGCTCCACCGGAAGCTCGGCCGCGCAGAGCGCCTGGTGCTCGATGTACCCCGCCACGATGCTGGCGTTATGGGCCCGGTACCAGGCCACCGCGCTCGGCCGCCGGAGGAAGCCGGACCAGCGCGAGACCGACGGCCTGCTGGCTTGCCCGGGCCTGCCTGCCAGCAGCCGGTCCGCCTCCCACGCGTCCCGGAGCAGGCCCTTGTTGACCGCCCGCCACCACCGGCTCCCCGGCCGGGGGGCGTCCGGGGCGGCCAGCAGGCCCCGGTGGACCTGCCACCGCATGAAGGCCAGCTCGGCCCGGCGGTAGGACCGGATCGAGGCGCGACCGGGCCGGTCGTCGTAGAAACTGCTCGCCAGACCGAGGCGCCGGGCCGGATCGTCACGGACCGCCGCCATCATGCCGAGCGCCTCTGCCGCCGCATCACCAGCCATCGGGGGATAGCGTAGCTGGGGGACCGGCAGGCGAAGGAGCTGACGATGACGGTGCTGCGCAGTTACGTGGGCGGGGCATGGACCGGACCGGCGGACGGCGGGCGACCGGTGCTCGACGCGGTGACCGGCGAGGAAGTCGCCCGGGTGTCGTCGACGGGCATCGACCTGGCGGCGGCGCTGGACTACGGCCGGTCGTCCGGCGGCCCGGCACTGCGCGAGCTGACCTTCCACCAGCGGGCGGCGCTGCTCAAGTCGCTCGGGCAACTGCTGCGTGAGCACCGCCAGGAGCTCTACGCGCTGTCCGCCCGCACCGGCGCGACCCTCGGGGACTCCAAATTCGACGTCGACGGCGGCATCGGCGTGCTGCTCAGCTACGCGAGCCGGGCCAAGCGCGAGCTGCCGAACGACACCATCCTCACCGAAGGCACCGTCGAACCGCTCGGCAAGGGCGGTACCTTCGTCGGCCAGCACATCCTCACCCCGCTGCTCGGGGTCGCGGTCCAGATCAACGCGTTCAACTTCCCGGTCTGGGGACCGCTGGAGAAGTTCGCCCCGGCGTTCATCGCCGGGGTGCCGAGCCTGGTCAAGCCGGCCACCCAGACCGCGTACCTGACGGCCCGGCTGGTCGAGCTGATGGTCGACTCGGGACTGCTGCCCGACGGCGCGATCCAGCTGGTCTGCGGCAGCATCGACGGCCTGTTCGACCACCTCGGCGAGCAGGACCTGGTGGCGTTCACCGGGTCGGCCGCCACCGCCCGGCAGCTGCGCGCCCACCCGGCCATCGTGGGCCGGTCGGTCCGGTTCAACGCCGAAGCGGACTCGCTGAACTGCTCGATCCTCGGCCCCGAGGCCGGGCCGGGCACGCCGGAGTTCGATCTGTACATTCGGCAGCTAGTCACCGAGATGACGGTCAAGGCCGGCCAGAAATGCACCGCGATCCGTCGGGCCCTGGTCCCGGCCGCGCTGGCGGACCAGGTGGCGGAGGCGGCCAGGGACGGGCTGGCCACGGTGGTGGTGGGCAACCCAGCCGAGGAAGGCGTCCGGATGGGGGCGCTGGCCGGGCTGGAGCAGCGCGAGGAGGTACGCCGTTCGGTCAAGGCCCTGCTGTCGGCCGGCCGGATCGTGTCCGGCGACCCGGACCACGTGGACGTGGTCGGGGCCAGCGCCGAGCGCGGCGCGTTCATGGCGCCGCTGCTGCTGCAGGCCGACGACCCGGGCCGCCTCGAGCCGCATCAGGTGGAGGCGTTCGGCCCGGTCAGTACCATCATCGGCTACCAGGACACCGACCAGGCGATCGAGCTCGCGGCCCGCGGCCGGGGCAGCCTGGCCGGCTCGGTCGTCACCGCGGACACCTCCTTCGCCCGCGACGTGGTCCTCGGCCTGGCGCCCTGGCACGGCCGGCTCCTCGTCCTGGACCGCGAGGATGGCGCCGAGTCCACCGGCCACGGCTCGCCGCTGCCCATGCTGGTGCACGGCGGGCCTGGGCGGGCCGGCGGCGGCGAGGAGATGGGCGGCGTCCGCGGCGTGCTGCACCACATGCAGCGCACGGCGGTGCAGGCCAGCCCGCGGGTGCTCTCGGCCGTCACGCGCCGCTGGATCCCGGGTACCGAACGGGCTACCGATGGCGGCCATCCCTTCCGCAAGTCCCTCGCCGACCTGCGGATCGGCGACGCCGTGGTCGCCGGGCCGCGTCAGGTCACGCTGGCCGACATCGAGCACTTCGCCGAATTCACCGGGGACACCTTCTACGCGCACATGGACGAGGAGGCCGCGCGGGCCAACCCGTTCTTCGACGGCCGGGTCGCGCACGGCTACCTCATCGTCTCCTTCGCGGCCGGGCTGTTCGTCCAGCCCGATCCCGGTCCCGTGCTGGCCAACTACGGCCTGGAGAACCTGCGCTTCCTCACGCCGGTGTACCCGGGTGACGAACTGACCGTGACGCTGACCTGCAAGCAGATCATCCCGCGCGAGGACGCCGGGCAAGGCGAGGTGCGCTGGGACGCCGACGTGACCAACCAGGACGGCAAGTCGGTGGCGACCTATGACGTGCTGACCCTGGTGGCCAAACAGTGGCCGCCCGCCTAGGGAAGGTGCTCGGCGGATGCCGTCCACACTGACAGGTGTGCGGGGCGTTCCGGGAACGTTACGGCGGTCAGCGCAGCAGGCCGAAGAAGTCCTTTAGGTCCGCCGCCAGCTGGGCCGGGGCTTCCATCGCCGGGAAGTGCTGGCCGCGCGGGAACTCGGTCCAGTGCGCACCGGGCGGGGCGGGGACCAGCTTGCAGACCGTCTCGTCGGCCCCGAAGACCGCGAAGCCCTGCGGAACGGCAGGCGGTACGCCCCAGTCGGAGGAATGCGCCTGCTCATACAGCGTGTGCGCCGCGCTGGCGCCGGAGCCGGTGTACCAGTACAGGCTGACCGTGGTGAGCAGCTGGTCGCGGTCGACCGGCAGGTCGGTCCACTCGTGCACCTTCTCCGCGATCCAGGCCAGCTGAAGCAGCGGTGAATCGGCCAGGCCGTAGCCGATGGTCTGCGGCCTGCTGTTCTGAATGGCCAGATAGCCAGAACCATCTCTAGAGAATGCGTCCATCCGTTCCAGGATCAGCTTGTCGACCGGATCGTCCTCGTCGAGCCGGCCGGCCATCCCGGGGATGAAAGTGGCGGTGGCCGCGGCGGTCAGCGGATCGGTCACGACGTGCATGCCGATCACGTGGTCGCCGTCGAGGCCGGCGACCATGCCGGACACCCCTGCGCCGATGTCGCCGCCGTGCACGCCGTACCGTTCATAGCCAAGCCGGCGCATCAGCTCGGCCCAGGCGCGTGCAGTGCGGCCCATGGCCCAGCCGGGCGCGCTCAGCGGGGTCGAGAAGGCGTAGCCGGGCAGGGACGGCGCGATGACGTGGAAGGCCTGGCCTGCGGCCGGGTTGACCAGCGGCTCGATTAGCTGGAGGAACTCGGCCACGGAGCTCGGGTAGCCGTGGGTGATCAGCAGCGGCTTGGCGTCGGGCTGGCCGGATCGGACATGCAGGAAATGAATGCGCTGCCCGTCGATCTCGGTGACGAACTGGGGGTAGGAGTTGAGCCGCGCCTCGGCGGCGCGCCAGTCGTACCGCGTGCGCCAGTACTCGGCCAGTTCCCTCAGGTAGGCAAGCGGTACTCCGCGGGTCCACTCAACGCCGAGCAGCTCGCCGGGCCAGCGGGCGCTGGCGAGCCGGTGGCCCAGGTAGTCCACGTCGGCCTGGCGGATCTCGATGCGGAACGGCTGAATGTCCTCGTTCATCTCTTCTCCTCCTTAGCGGGCCTGGTGCCCGCCAAGAAGGCTAGGAATAATAGCGGAAGGGATCTTTCCTAGATCGAATTCAGGATCAGAGAATGCTGGAAACATCGGCGCGCCTGCTGCGCCTGCTGTCCCTGCTCCAGGCGCGGCGTGACTGGACCAGCGCCGAGCTCGCCGTCCGGCTCGACGTCACCACCCGGACCATCCGGAACGACGTGGCCCGGCTGCGCGCGCTCGGCTATCCGGTCGAGGCGCGCCCCGGTGTGGCCGGCGGCTATCGCCTCGGCACCGGGGGTTCCCTGCCTCCGCTGCTGCTCGACGACGAGGAGACGGTGGCGGTCGCGATCGGACTGCGGACCGCCGCGAACGGCTCGGTCGCCGGGATCGAGGAGGCCTCGGTGCGGGCCCTGGCCAAGCTGCAGCAGGTGCTTCCCTCGCGGCTGCGCCACCGGGTCAGCGCGTTTGTATCGTCCGCACTGCCCATGCCGTCCCGCGGGCCACAGGTGGATCCGGACGTGCTGACCCTAATCGCGAGCGCCTGCCGGGACCACGAGCGGCTCCGGTTCGACTACCGGAGCCATTCCGGGACCACCGGCCGACGCTCGGCAGAGCCGTACCGGCTGGTGAACGACCGGCGGCGCTGGTACCTGGTGGCCTGGGACCAGGACCGGGACGCCTGGCGCACCTTCCGGGTCGACCGGATCGAGCCGCGGCCGCCGGCAGGCCCGCGCTTCACCCCCCGCGCCCTGCCGCCCGACCGGGAGATCGCCGCGCAGGTAGCCCGCGGAGCCGGCGAGGCGACCTGGCAATACCGGGCGCGGGTGATCGTGCACGCGCCCGCGGCACACGTGCGGAACCGGCTGCCGATACCAGTGGAAGTGGACTCCCTCGGCGACGACAGGTGCGCGTTCGAGCCGGGCTCGGACCATCCGGAAATGCTCGCCCTCTACCTGGGAATGCTGGGCGCGGACTTCACCATCGTGGACTCGCCAGAACTGGTGGCCGCGCTGCGCACGCTGACCGGGCGCTATCACCGCGCCATCGAGGCCAGCAGCCCTCGCGCCTTACGGCGCCGCCAGGGCCAGGCCGAGCGCGACCGCGTAGCGGTGGCCGAGCGGCCCGCCGGGGCAGGTGCCGCCGACGTCGCCGCGGCCGGCTGCCACCCCGTCGGGCAGCGAGCGGGCCAGCACGCCGAGCAGTTCCTCATCCCCGGCCGGCCCGCCGACCACCAGGACCTGCGCCGGATCCTGGCCGAGCGTGCGTACCGCCCGCCGGAAGTTCCCCGCCAGCACGGCCTGCTTGAGCCGCAGCCGGATGGCCCGCCATTCTCCCGGGCTGTGGTGCCGGTCGAACGGCAGCCAGCCGCCCGGGCCTTCCACCGCGAGCATGCCGGCCGCCGACGCGGGCGCCGGGACGTCCAGGAAGCCGCGGCGGCCGTCCTCGCCCTCGTAGCGCTGCCCGCCGTCCACCCGGACGCACGGCCGGCGCTTGACCCAGTCGGCGGACGCGCGCGGGATGCCGAGCATCTCCGCCACCGCGGCGGTGAGCAGCTCACCCGCGCCCGCGGCCACGACGCTGCCCCCGGGCCCAATGACGTCGACGGTGCCGGCCCCCAGGTCGACCACGACCGCATCGTCGACGGCGCCCGGCGTGGTGAGGGCGCCGAGCCGGGCCGCGGCCGACTCGCTGACCGGGCCATTTACCGGCACTTCGAGCAGGTCACCCAGGACGGACGCGGCATCCTCGTCGCCCGCACGGCTCAGCGAGGCGACCAGCACCGCCCGGCCGGTGCTGCCCTGCCGGGCGGTGGCCGCCTCGGCCGCGGCGGCCAGGTCCACGGCGAACAGGTCGTCGACCTCGCTAGCAGCTGCACCCGTGCCGTACCCGTGTACGGCACCTACCGGCCAGCCGGCCAGCCGCGAGATCGCGGCCCGCAGCGGCAGGCGGCCCTCCCCCGCGGTCAGCACCCACGGTTCGTCCGGGATTCCGGGCGCGCCGGGGGCCGCGGGCAGTAGGCCGACCACGGCGTTGGCGTGGTCGGTCAGCGCCCGGCTCACCGCGGCCGCGTCACCCGCCTCGGCATCAGTCAGCGGGTCCAGGCCGAGGCGGGCGCCGAGCGCGACCGGGTCGGCCAGCAGGCGCAGGGTGTGCCCAGCCGGGCGCACCTCGACCGCGAGCAGGCGGCAGGCCGCCGCCGTGTCCGCGTCGACCTGGTCGATGACCGGTACGCTGCCGGGAAGCCGGTTCGCCACCAGCACGCCCTCATCCCCGGCCACCAGCACCGCGCCGATCCGGGTTCCGGCCGCCAGCAGCGCCCGCAGCCGGCCGGCGGCCTCGTCGTAGCGCAGCCCGGCCGGCACGATGGCTACTACGTCCACGTCGCGGGGCGCGAACCTGGCCGGGGAAAGGGGCGCGGGGTCGCCGGTGAGATGGGGCGCGGCGAGGGACAGGGGCACGCCGACGCAGGCGCCGGTCCCGACGGGGGTGG
>WNFY01002246.1_pt1 | contig 22295 bp, 18 predicted proteins | sample 5400091 | NCBI WGS metagenome assembly WNFY01 (sample SAMN13153364, study PRJNA577476) | soil metagenome | isolation source: 60 cm soil or saprolite under grassland replicate 1 | place: USA:California | collected 2016-06-15
CTGCGCGACTTTGCGCGCATGCTGTGATTACTTGGCCGCATCATCGGAAGCATCTCATTGCTTCTCGTCCTTCAGGCTCTCATTCGTGGCGGCCTTTTTTTCGAATGACGAATCGAGAGCGGAACTTGTTTGCGTATCAGTCGACGATTCAACTGTCGCGTCTTCACTTTCGTCGGGCGCAGCAAAATCTTCTTCGAGAACAGCAGCTTCTAAATCTGCCAGCGCCGCGGAAGTGATGTCTGGGGCCGGAGTAATTACGTCGGGACGAAGGTCGCGGCCGGCCTCCTGTAATACCAATTCGTCCACAGTCATTGGATCGGCCTCGGTCAGGGCCACCGGATCAGCAGATTCTTCTGCCCGAATGTTAGGCTCGGCCGAAAACGGCCTGCCCTTCTCGACAGCCTCGTCATAACCTGCCGCCGTCATCTCTTCGTTCGGTTCGACCTCAGCCGTAACTGATTCATCTAATTCGGCCGAAACTGCGTGCTGACTTTCGATGCTTTCTATCTCGCCTGCAACCTGGCCGGTTTCCTCACCGCCTTCTTCCGAAGGCTGTAGACTCTTCTCGCGCATCGCAATCACTGCGCGCGCTGCGTTGAGAATCGTTTCAGCCTCGTCAAGACTGACGTCAAGAAATTCGACCAGATCGTCGACTGAAGTATTCGCCAATCCATCGATATCCGTGACTCCATGCTCAGCGAGCGCGTCCGCCTGTTGCGGAGTGACGCCTTCGATTGCCGACAACGGCACGGCTGCACCCGAAGCGATCATAGCACCCATTTGTTCGGCCACTTCGCGCTTCAATTCTTCCTCGCTGCGAATGTCGATGTTCCAGCCAACTAGCTTCGTCGCCAGTCGCACATTCTGCCCGCGCTTGCCGATTGCCAGACTGAGCTGGTCCTCGTTGACGATTACTTCCATTTGCCGGTTTTCTATATCAGTAATGCGAACCTGATTCACCTTTGCCGGCGACAAAGAGTTCGCGGCAAACACTGAAGGCTCTTCCGACCATTCGATAATGTCGATCTTTTCACCGCGCAATTCGCGAATGATTGCCTGAACGCGCGAACCTTTCATGCCCACGCACGCGCCGACTGGATCGACGTCACGCTCATTAGATACTACTGCGATTTTCGCGCGCTCGCCCGGCTCGCGCACACAGGACTTGATAACCACGGTGCCGTCATAAATTTCCGGCACTTCCATTTCAAACAAGCGCTCGAGAAGTTCCGGCGAAGTACGTGAGACCTCGATCTGCGGTCCTTTTGATTCTTTTGATACGTTGGTGATGACGACGCGAATGCGCTCGCCCTGGTTCCATTGCTCACCGCGCGATTGCTGCGAACGGGGCAGGATGGCTTCCAGATTTCCCAGATCCACAATCATATTTCCGCGCTCAAACCGTTTTACGAAACCATTGACCAATTCACCCACGCGATCGATATATTGATCGTAGACGTTGGTGCGAACCGCGTCGCGAACCTTCTGGAAAAGAATTTGTTTAGCCGTTTGGGCTGCGATGCGACCCAGATCTTCCATAGGCATCGGCAACAATAGCGCGTCGCCTACTTCGACATCATCGCCGCCAAGTTCCCGCGCTTCATCAATCGATAGTTCCGTGGCCGGATCGGCTACGTCTTCAACTACGACCTTTGAAGCTGCCAGCTCTAGCCCCGTTTCCGGGGTCCAGTCAACCTGGATTTCTTCCCCGCCGCGGAATTGTTTCTTGGCCGCCGCGCGCACGGCTTCCTTGACCGCTTCGATCACCAATTCGCGGTCAATGCCTTGTTCCTGACAAAGCGCTTCGATGTTTTGGGCAATTGTCGTGCTCATTATTCTTTCAGTTCTTATCGACTATCCGAGCGGCTGTTTTTCATCAAGTGACGATCCACAGCTTCGCGCTCGCGTGCCTTACGAAACTCTTCTTCTGCGTCGATTTCCAGATTCGCTTTGGCGATTCCGTCAATCGGAATTTTTACTCGTCCGCTGGTGCGATCGTCAAAGATTACGTTGCCATCCTCAACGCCGACGATTCGGCCGCGAAAGTTGCGCTGGCCTTTCACCGTTCCGCGCGTCTTGATTTTCGCGGGACGTCCGGCGAAGCGCTCATAATCGGCGCTCTTATAAAGGCCCCGTTCAAGACCCGGCGACGAAACTTCCAGCGTGTACGCCGAATGGATGAAATCCTCGACGTCGAGAATGGTACCCATCTGAAGGCTCACTTCTGAGCAATCGTCGTGGGTGACACCCTCCGGCTTATCAATGAACACCCGCACAATTGGATGGCCTTCCGGTCCGGCAACTTCCGCATGGACTAGTTCGAGGCCGTGGTCGATGGCGGTTTGCTCAGCAATTTCGCGTATGCGTTCTGCAACCGACCCTTGATCCATAACCTGTGGCGCAAGTTGCCACCTTGCGCTACCTTCCGCCCAAAAGAAAAAGTGGGCGCTAACCCACCGGACAACGCATCCGACCTCCGAGCAAGAGATGGATTATACGAGAAGGTTTAAGCGTAAGCAAGCGAGGGAGACGGGCCGTAGTATCCTAATACGAGTTGCTGGCTCTTCGTTTTTTGAGTAGATCGAAAACAACGAGTTCTAAGGTGATCAGCAATGCGAGTGCTATGACGAGGAACGGAAGTCGAACGAGCGAGAAGGTTATGACCTGAAGCGTCAATTTCCTGCGTAATCGTCGTATGGTTCGGGCAGCGCCAGGAGGCTCATCTTACGGGAGTCAACGGTCCATGGCCCATCTATTTCGAAGCGCCGGCGATTAATTAATTTGTATAGCCCGGGCTCCAGAGGGCCATACCAAGTCGTCAAGCTAATTCCTTCCAAGACTGTTCGATCGTGCGGTTCGAGAAAAAGGTTTGAGCTTAACCCAATGAACTTCGGGTCTTCATCTTTGGATCGAACGAGCTTGGCCACATCTTCGCGGTAAGGAACCAGAACGCCATTCCTGAATAACTGTGGCCGGTTTGCATAATAGCTGTCGACAACTTCAATTTTAAACCGTTCGTCGGAATCATTCACCGCGAAAACCGTCACGCGCACGTCATTAGCCAGGCGGTAAGACTTCTCTTTCGGCTTATCTTGGAACTCTTGGGGCATCATTTCTATATGCACGGCTGCAGGGATCGGCGCGGGATTTCGGGGTTGCACGTCGAAGATAACGGGATTCGATTGCACCCAATCTCCGTCGTAGGCGAAGCGTTTGCGCACTGTGAGCTGGTAATGGCCCATAGCAAGAGGTTCGTACCAATCCTCGATGGCCACGTTGTATAATCTCTCTTCACGCCCGGAAAGAACTTGAGTTGCAGACATACTGCCGGACGGTGGCTCTCGTTCAGCTCGATCAAGGCGCTCCTGCGCCTGCCTTGAATACGGAATGGTTTCGCCATCTCTAAGCAGTTCAGGGCGATAGTCATAATAGGGACTTATCCGAGCAACGAACATGCTTTCAACTAGGGACTGACTTACGAAAACCGTAAAACCAATCCACTCTCCCACGGTATAGGGCGATGGAGCATCTGAAGGCTTTTCGCGAGAGCGGTCCCGTGGATTGGAAATCAGGCGCAGCGTCACAAATGTTGGATGCCGGAGTAATTCAGACAACCGCTTATTAGCAGCTAATTCCTCGTCAGTTGGATGATATACGCCGTGTTTATCGATTGTACCCTGGGCCAAAACCGATAAGGTCGAACCCAAAATAACCGCGCACAGGCCAAGATATTTCTTCCTCATACTGCCTCGCTTTGGTCAAAATTACGGAGCATCCATTGCGCTCACCATATGCTTAGCGAATTCTCTACTGAGCCGCTGCATTTCTGATTTCTCGCGCTCGAAGCGTTCCGACTGGCTAAGCGTTCTTCCATCCGGGTCGGAACCGACGTCAGCAGTTGTGCTAACATAGACAGTGAATCTTCCCCTTCTGAAGGCCACATCGGCCAATCCGTAACCCAATGCATAGGCCTCATCCCCGAACCCCTTCAACTCCTGTTTATTGAGACTGTACCTCGCAAACCTTTGCAACACCTCTCGTGCCTCTTCATCGGACTTATGCGGAAGAATCGAGACCTTAACCTTCCTGTTCGAAAACGACCAGAACTCGATGAGCACGTTCTCACTCTTCATGACAGGTTCGACGCGCTCATGTTTCCAGCCCGGCATTATGCTCTCGAAATACTGGCTAAACTTCGTGTCAAGTCTATCTAACTCTGACGGATCCTGGGCGAAGCTCTGACCAAGCAGAACTGCTGATAATGCCAACGCAGCGAAAATACGGGTTCTCATTTGGACCTCCACTCAGTGCATTCACAACCGCGCCATTACTGAAAACTTCGATTTCGGTACTCTGTCGAGTATATGAAGCCGTAAACGATCTGGCTGTAATCCCCATTCGAATTCAGTTGGTTTGTCCAGGCGTCCCAGCTCGGTTGATCAGGATTCCTGTGGAGGAACGTTTGATAACACCAGTAAACAAACCTGGGATTGTACACAGCGGGATTGAAATTAGGGCTGCCAGGGGGATTCGCCATTACGGGATCAATCTGACTGACATCCTGAATAAATTCCGCTGAAAAAAAGAAACCTAGCGCTGTATTGGTTCTGTTCGTCGGAATACAACTCAAATCGAACACACACTGCGCAATGCCACTTGTCCAGCCGTCCCATCCAGGGCCGTCGGGCGAACGATTGAGAATATCGAGGTAATAGTATTTCACCAGCTCCCTGGAGCTGTCGATAGGGTTGCTTGAAAGCGCAGGACCACCGGGACACGGTACGTCCGAGTTGTTCGCTACATTGCCCTGCATCGTTACCATTGAGCTCATAGTTTGGAGAGGTGGTTCAAAAATCTGACCTGTTAGAGAAGTCGGAGGCGCATTTGAATAACGGGTATGGTGACCATTCGAATCGAATACCACCAGGCCGCCCCAATTCCATGCCAGCCTCCCAAGCGGTCTCTGCATCAACGGGTGAGCCGGATCGGAACCGGTGAAGTAAACGACGTAGGTCTCGAAGCGCTCATCGATATAGAGCGAATCTAAAAAGTGATAATCTACAAATCCAGTTAAAGCCCTGCCTGGATAGTCTTCCATACCTGTCGAGAAATCATTCCCTATCCCTGGAAAACCTATTATCCAGAAATACTGCACACCACCAGCGGGATCGCTCGTATCAAGCTGCCAACCGGAATCAATATTCAACTCATCTGAGCGATGTGTATCGCATCTCAAGCCGCGCTCGACCTTTTTGCGAAAGGTACTCACGGCTTGCACGTACTTGACGCCGCTCTCGTCGGGATCTGATATGAATGTAGGGACATGAATGCTACTCGAAAATGATATTCCAACGGAAGAAGGTTTACATCCGAGATCGTACCACCAAAGTGACGAATCAGGTGATGGGTGGCCACAAGTACCCGGTGGGTTAACTCTGTCGCTTGTCTGCTGCGCGGTGAAACTCGTCAGCGTAGGCAAAATTACATTGATGTTGACGCTTGGACTGACGGAAATACTGTTGAGCGTGTAGGTAAGCTTCGCATTCACGGTTCCTGTGTCCGTAGACCGAATCGTGATTGAAGAAGACGTTGACGAGCCACTCTGGATTGACACCGGTGGTCCGGTAAAACTCCAGGAATAGGTTCCACCGCTCTGGCTTGTACTCGCCTGAAGGACAACGTCGGCTCCAAGCAAGGCATTTTGAGTTGTCTGATCTAGGCCGCCGTTTACTCTTGGGTTGATAATATTGACTGTCAATTCGGGCGTGAAGGTAAAGTCATCATAATAAAGTGGCCAATTAGTGTCATACCAGAAATCGTAGTTCGACACATAGCGGATGTTAATTCCCGTGACGTGCTGAATCTCGCCGAGATTAATGAGTAGAGGAGGAAAAACTTGCCCAGGTTGCCCCTGTGGCCCACTAAACCACGTCGACTGGTAGAGGGAATGGTTAACGTAAACGTCAATTAACGCAATAACGCCACCGGCCTGTGCGCCAACGACGCGAAATGTTAGCCCACTAACTGGGATCGCAAAATTGACATAGACGTCTGCCGTCGGCCAGTAATCATATCCAAAACCGGAGGTTGCGACTATTCCGTTCGGACATGAACCTCCAAGAGAGCAATCGTAGGCCGTGTATATTGTCGCGCCAGCGTAACTAGAAAAGCCTGCGATTTGATACTGATTTGAAACAGTTATGTTCGTCGGAAGGCTGTCGAAATTAATCGTCACTGGTCTCGCTGTGCCGTCAGGAGATTCCGAGCCGCCCTCCGCGAATGAAGGGTGTGATGCTCCTTGAAGCGCTAAAACGCAGAGGGTTGCAACCAAGATGAATAAGCTATGGAGCTTTGAGACGGCTTCAGGAAGTCGGGCCATCGTATCCTCCTTTAGTGGAAGAAGTTCAGCGTCCGGTAGGATTGAGCTGAACCTTCGGCTCCTCAACGTCCGAATTAGGTTTGAGGAGTACATTCGCAATCTTCATTCCAGATGAATTTACCCGGAAAAAGTATTACGGGACTGGGTTTGCGAGTATGCAGGGAGCAGAGGCTCGTGGAAGCCAGCCGTGCCTGTTAAAAAGTGCGGCGCAGGATATTCCAGATTGAGCAAAAAGTCAAATACTTTTTTCGTGCATTAGCTTGAGACATAGCATGTTAACGGTGATGGTAGTAAACCCTGCTAGTTTTTCCTTGTCACGAATGTAACTGTCGGCCCACAACGGACTCCAACACCGGCACCGATTCGAGCTCTCAGCCCTCTTCTCTTGCTCTTTGGGTTTCCATATCAGTGTCGGTTGTCTCAGCACTCGGTACATTTTCGACAGCAGTTTTAGGTTGGCGACGACAGTGATTGATGCCGCTAAGGCTTCGCCGCTGAAGCGTAACCCTCGAGTAGTTTTTGAGCTCGCTGTCCAGGACTAATCACGGCGAGGTTTTGTGCCCAATCATAACCACTGAAGACGCCGACAATTTCGCCTTGTTCATTGTAAACAGGGCTTCCCGAGAAGCCGTCACGAGCGTTGATTTTGACGGACCAGTAGTCAATACCCTTGAAGCTATATGCACCGTAGAAGGTTCCGCGGCTGACAATCCTGTTGCCGTGCGGCCGCGCGATCAGCAAGAGTTTTTCGTCTTTACTAAGAGTAGACTGAAAAGCAGGCGCCGTAGTTTGTCTCGGCGCGCCGCAAACTTCCAGCAACGCCAAATCGGCATCCTGGTCCACGCCGAGCACCTTTGCCTGGCAGCCATTGGTATAAACTTTGACCTCAAGCGCATCTCCACGGCCGAATCCCAGAGCCAGTTTCTTCGATTCATCCAGATCGCCTGAGACGACGTGATAAGCGGTCATCACTAAGTGCTCACCAACGGCGAATCCCGTCGCGTATCCGTTGGGCCCCCAGTTTAGAAGAGAGGCGAACCGTTGCAATGCGTTGGGGTTTCTCTTCGAGAACTCTAACTCCAGAGAGATAGTGTTGCGTTCCCGTTCCTTTACCATTTCCGAGCCACTCTTTGCCGAAGACGGGCGCACAAACAACGAGGCAGTCACTGCGACGATCACAAAAGTGTAAAGCAGTCTTTTCATCTGAGCCTCCTATCAAGAAGCGATGGGAACAATCCGCACGACAGCAGGAGTCGGGCGTCGTCAAAGAACTGAACCGAATTCGAAATGCGATAGGTTGTTCGCGGAGGATTACACCTCCATGATGGCGAAGATTTCTATCACAGAAGCGTTAGGTTGGAAAGAGTCTTTTCGGCTAACACAGAAAAGTGAGAACTCATCAATAGCCAATATGAGCGATCTCGGACATCTGGCAGTCAGGACAGGGCTGTTAGATTCTTCTTCACGGTTTCGCTGACGGCACGGCCATCGGCATTTTTTCCTGCCAAATAAGCCATTGCGCCCTTCATTACAGCGCCCATATCTTTCATTGAAGTCGCGCCGGTTTCGGCGATTGCAGCGCTAACGGCTTGTTCGATCTCCTCTTCTGAAGCGGCTTGTGGCAGATAACTCTCGATGACTTTGATCTCGGCCTGCTCTTTGTCGACGAGGTCCTGGCGAGCGCCTCTCTGGTATTGCTCAATCGAATCGCGCCGCTGCTTCACTTGCGAGCGCAAGAGCTTTGACATTTCCTCTTCATCCAGTTCTGCGCCTTTTTCAATCTGACGATTCACGATTGCGGCTTTCAACATCCGCAGCGTCGAAGTGCGCGCGGCGTCTTTGGCTTTCATTGCGGCCGTCATGTCGGCGATGATGCGTTCTTTCAATGTCATGATTGTCTCCACAGTGTTTGATTCGCGAACGTAGGTCTACGACGCTAACTGACCCCGGCCGTTTGAACGCTTTAAGTACTCACGCAGATAACGTCCGGTATGCGATGCCGTGACACTCATGATTTCCTGAGGTGTCCCTGTCGCTACGACGTTGCCACCGTCTTCGCCACCTTCCGGCCCAAGATCGATGATGTAATCGGCTGTCTTAATCACGTCGAGATTGTGTTCGATCACCAGGAGCGACCCTCCCGCCTCGATTAGCGCGCGAAACGCTGCCAGCAGTTTGCTGATATCGTCAAAGTGCAGCCCTGTGGTCGGTTCGTCAAAGATGTAAAGTGTCTTTGCGCCGGCGCGCTTGGAAAGATGCGCCGCCAGCTTCACGCGCTGGGCTTCGCCGCCGGAAAGCGTTGTTGCCGATTGACCGAGTCTGAGATAACCCAAACCAACTTCATCCAGCACGCGCAGGCGATTCGTAATCTTTGGGACATCGCGAAAGAAACTGATCGCTTCGCGGACAGTCATGTTCAGGACTTCGTGAATGTTCCTGCCGCGATACCGCACGTCGAGAATCTGTTGTTTGAAACGGGTGCCTTTGCATTCTTCGCAAATTAATTCAACGTCCGCGAGGAATTGCATTTCGACAGTTACCGTGCCGTCCCCCTGACACACGTCGCAGCGGCCACCGGGCACGTTAAACGAAAAGTGCGAGGGTTCCAGCCCGCGCGCCTGGGCTTCTCGAGTAGCCGCGAACGTCTCGCGAATCCCATCATAAACTTTTATATAAGTAACGGGATTCGAGCGCGGGGTGCGGCCGATGGGTGATTGATCCACCAGAATCACCTCGTCGATATGCTGTGCGCCATCCAGTCTTTGATAAGCGCCGACATGTCCCTGCCAATCACCACGCTGCTTTTTCAGACCGGCGTAGATACAATCATGAATCAAAGTCGATTTTCCGGATCCGCTGACACCGGTAACACAAACGAGCATGTCGAGCGGGACGTCGACATTGATATTCTTCAGATTGTGTTCGCTGGCACCGCGCACCGTCAGGCGTTTGATCTGTAAGGGCCGCCGGTGCTTTGGTTCCTTGATTTCAGACTCACCTCGGAGATAACGTCCCGTGAGTGACTGTGAATCGCGAAGCAGGCCGGAAAAGTCACCTTCGTAAATCAGACGCCCGCCGAGTTCGCCCGCTGCCGGACCTATGTCGAGAATGTGATCGGCCGAGCGCATCATGTCAGCATCGTGCTCGACCACGAGGACCGTGTTTCCAATGTCGCGCAGGTTGTGAAGCAGACGAATCAAACGATCGTTGTCACGCGGATGCAGGCCGATCGATGGCTCGTCAAGGACATACAGCGCGCCTACCAGCGACGACCCCAGATTCGTCGCCAACTGAATTCGTTGGGCCTCGCCACCCGAAAGAGTGGAAGCTAAGCGATCCAGCGTCAGGTAGTCCAGGCCAACATCGACGAGGAAATGAAGCCGGCGACGGATTTCGAATAAGATTCGATCAGCGATGGCCGATTGCTCGGCCGACAGCTCGAGAGCGTCAAAGAACTCGGCCGCATCCTTAATCGAAAGGGCCGCAACCTGCGGCAGCGTTCGATCGCCGACTCGAACGTCACGCGCTTCCTGCCGCAGGCGCGCGCCGTCGCAATCGGGACACAGCGTGTAGCCGCGGTACTTCGACAGGAATACGCGCACGTGCAACTTGTATTTTTTCGTGTCAAGCCACTCAAAGAATCCGTGCACACCGGACCACTCGCCTTTGCCTTTGATTATCGCGCGCTGTTGATGACGGGTTAGTTCATTAAAAGCCACGTTCATCGGAATGCGCTTTGACTTGCAGAAACGGCGCAGCTCAGTCTTGGCCCAATCGAATTGCGGTTTGGTCCACGGCTCGATCGCTCCTTCGGCCAGTGTCAGGCCTGGATTGGGGATGACGAGGTCCATGTCGACACCAATCGTGTTGCCGAATCCCTGGCAAGTGGGACACGCTCCGAACGGATTATTGAAGCTGAAGAGACGCGGCTCAGGCTGCGCATAGACCGTGCGGTCGTATTTGCACTCAAAGCGCTCCGCGAACCGCAGCCAACGGGGATTGCTTTCCGCAGTTTGAATCACGGCATGACCGTGGCCTTGCTGAAAAGAGGTTTCGAGCGAGTCGACCAAACGCTGCCTGACGTCCGGTCGAGCTACCAGACGATCAACCAGCACATAAACGTTTTCGAAATTCTCGCGCTGGTAATCATCCGAGGAAGCAAGATCGATCTGTCGTCCTTCATACAACAGTCTGGTGAAGCCACGTTGCATCAGACTCATTACGTGAGCTGTGATTACCTGATGCGGAGATGCTGAGGCGCGGCGACTCGCGGAATTGTTTTTTCCGCCAACGTCCGTGTCTCCATGTCTGCGTGTCTTGGACGCCGAAGCGTTTCCGTTCCTCCCTGCCGCTGTGTTCCCGTTTTGCTCGGTTTCAGCCAGGCCTGCGTCAGCAGGAAATAAGACGAAGAAACGCGTACCGTCTTCCACTTGATTGAGAATCTCGTCAGCGGCGGACTCTGGCGAATCCTTGTGCACTTCGCGGCCGCAAACACGACAAATCGTCGTGCCGACGCGCGCGTAAAGCAATCGCAGGTAGTCGTAAACTTCGGTTTGCGTTCCCACAGTCGAACGCGGATTGCGCGTCGAATTCTTTTGCCGGATTGCGATCGCCGGTGCGATGCCCAGCACTTCGTCAACGTCCGGTTTGTCCATCCGCTCAAGGAACTGCCGCGCATAGGCCGAAAGCGACTCGACATAGCGCCGCTGTCCCTCAGCGTAAATAGTGTCGAAAGCAAGAGACGATTTGCCCGAACCGCTGACGCCGGTTACCACAGTCATCTGATTAATGGGGATCGAGAACGAGATATTCTTGAGATTGTTTACGCGGGCGCCGCGAACTTCGATGGCTTCCTGGGTCATAACTACGAAATGCTTGCGGACGCGCACAGTGGAAAATCTGGCGCCTTTCGCAAACCAGCCATATTAGCGCGAAACAGCCGCAAAACGAAGTGAGAACAGTCCAGAAAAGAACGCCGCTCAGTGGCAACAGCATGCAATGTTCGAGTCATCTGAAGGAATTGCGACCGGTTTCGCCGAAGGTTGTATAATTCAGCCCTCGGTTGCGCTGGCCTTGAGACAAACAATTAAGAACTGAGGACGAAAATGAGAATCTCTGTTTTCCTGCCGAATCGTTCCTTCCGGATTTTCCTGCTGGCTATTGCATTTACGGGAGTTACTGAAATCGCCCTCGCGCAGGGCACAAAGCCCGGTGCAAGTAGTGAAAGTCAGCCCGTCACGACTGGCTCGGCCGCGCTCAGCGAGGCGCAGATCGATAACATCGTCCGCACGTTCACAGCCAAAGAAACCGAGTTTCGCCGCGCTTTAAACCAGTATGCGTTCAAGCGTGACGCACTCATCCAGGAGATTGGCATGGGCGGACAGGTCGTAGGCGAATACCATCGCGTCTCTGATTTCACTTTTGACGACCAGGGTAATCGTTTCGAGAAGATCGGTTTCTTCCCAATGGCGACGCTCCAGAGCGTGTCGATCACCAACGAGGATCTGGAGGACCTTGGAGGAGTTAATCCATTCGCACTGGAAGCGGCGAAGATTCCTCAATACAATTTTAAGTACGTCGGTAAAGAACGCATTGATGAACTCGATCTTTATGTCTTTGACGTAGCACCCAGGGTGATGCCGAAAAAAAGCAGCGACCGATTTTTCGTCGGCCGCATTTGGGTGGACGATCGCGACTTGCAAATCGTGAAGGCAAAAGGCAAGGCGGGGCCTGAGACGAAAACTAATAAGTTTCCGGTGGTTGAGACTTATCGCGAACAGATTGACGGTAAGTACTGGTTTCCAACTTACGTGTATGCCGATGACGATCTGGTCTTTGATAACGGCAACGACGTTCGCATTCGGATGCGAGTAAAGTATTCTGATTACAAAGTTGGACGTGGCAAGGTGACGATTAGGGAAGTCGGCGAGGCTGGGCCAGGTTCTGAGCAACCTCCAACACAACCAAAGCCACAGTCGCAGACAAGTGCTTCGTCAACTCCGAACTCTGAACCATCCAGCACGCCTGTTGAGAATCCGCCGATTGAAGGAGGAATCCTCAATTCCAAAGCGCTGGTATTGCCCTCGCCAAAGTATCCAACGGAGGCGAAGAGAGCCGGCGTTTTTGGGCAAGTGCAGGTGAAAGTGCTTATCGACGAAACTGGTAAAGTAATTTCCGCCGAAGCAGTCTTTGGTCCAGAATCATTGCGCGCGGCGGCCGTAGAAGCTGCCAAACAAGCGCGCTTTGCTCCGGTGAAAAACAACGGAGTGTCGGTGAAAGTTTCGGGAATTCTGTTTTATGAATTTAAGGCGCAGTAGTCGCAGCACGGTTGCTGAGCCTTTTGACCCCTAACTCTTTCATGATCGCGCCTTGAACTTGCTCGACCAGTCTTTCCAAATCGTCATCGTTTGAAACCCAGGAAGTATCGACCGGTGGCATCATTACCATCTCGATTGTTCCCGGCCAGGCTTCGCCAGTGCCTTTGCCCATCAACTGGTCGCTGTTTTTTAAGGCGACAGGAACGATTGGGACTCCGCCTTCAACGGCCATGTGAAAAGAGCCCTTTTTGAAAGGCAGCATTTCGCCTGGTCGCGCGCGAGTTCCTTCCGCGCACACTCCGAAAGAGATTCCCGAGCGTAGGCGTTCGGTTGCTATCCGCATAGACTCCATGGCCCGCTCACGATTCGATCGGTCGATGGAAATCACGTTAACGAAGCCCATGCCATAACCGAGAATCGGAGCCTTCAGGAGTTCCTTCTTTGCCACCAGACCCATGCGGCGGCCGGTGTCGCAAAACAGTGGCTTCGCATCCAGGTACGAACGATGGTTTGAGATGAAAACATAAGGCTGCCTCGGATCGAGAAGCTCGCGCCCCTTGACCTTCACGTCCACGCCGGTCAGGCGTAGCCACATGCGCGCTCCCCAGTCGGCCCACGGATAGACCCAGTCATGACGGCCAGCCAGACTCGCAACCAGCAGCACTGGCGGCGCGACGATTAGCAACAGCGCGCCTGCGACAAACCATGACCAGCAGAAAAGCAACTTGCCGATAATTCGCGGGCCGCGTCTTGTGCTAGACTGCGCCGCGGTTATTTCAGTCGTCGGGGAATCGGATTCGTCACCGCCTGCCGAAGCGCGCGGCCTAACAATTTTTTGCATTAGTCCCGGCCAAGGAATCTGATAATGCTTCGTTTGAAAGCAACATGGTTTTCATACTCTGCGTTTTCTCAGCGGCCTCTTCGCCTCTGCGGTGAAATAATTCGCGAAAACAATTCACCGCAGAAACGCAGAGCTAATGCACAGAGGCTCTTTTGCATAGCTCTTTGCGCATGGCTTTCGCTTTTTGTTACCACGGTCAAGGCTCAGCGAAGCACTCCGGCGCAGTCCGTTGCAGCCATCCCTTCACCGCGCTCTGTCCTCGGTTTTAATCCCGGTGATGACCGCACGATCGCTGATTGGAAGCAGATGATGGACTACTTCACGCGGCTCGACAGAGCGAGCGACCGTGTGCAAGTACAGACAATCGGGCAGTCAACGCTCGGCCGCACGCTGGTCGCGGTATTCATTAGCGCGCCCGAGAATATACGAAGCCTGGAAAAGTACAAAGCAATCCAGGCGCGTCTCGCCGATCCGCGCAAGGTTACGGGCAACGCTCAGCGCGATCAATTGGTGCGGGATGGCAAGACGGTTGTGGTTATCTCTTGCTCGATTCATTCAACTGAAATAGTCGCTTCGCAGATGTCCATGCAGCTCGCTTACAACCTGGCGAACGCGAATGACGCTGACACTCTGTCGATCCTGCGCAATACGATCTTGATATTGATTCCTTCACCAAACCCGGACGGAGTAGACATCGTGGCGAACTATTATCGGAAAACTCTCGGCACGTCTTCTGAAGGTCGCGATCCGCCAGGGCTTTATCATTATTATGCTGGCCACGACGACAATCGCGATTGGTTCATGCTCGATCTGAAAGAGACAAAGGAAATCACGCGTCTGCTTTGGAAGGAATGGTTTCCGGAAATTGTCTATGACATTCACCAGCAGGGCTCAAATGGATCGCGTTTCTTTGTGCCGCCATTTTATGATCCGCCGAATCCGCATATCGCGCCACTGCTTTTAAGACAGGTGGGACTGATTGGTCACAAGATGGCTGCCGACGTTACTGCCGCGGGCTTTCGCGGCATCCTGACGAACGCGCTGTACGACACCTGGTGGCACGGCGGCTTTCGCACCGCACCTTACTATCACAACTCGATCGGCATCCTTACTGAAGCTGCCAGCGCGCGCATCATGACGCCTGGCGATGTGACACGCGAACAATTGGCCCGATCGAACACGCGTGGCATGCGCAGCGCCATGGAAGCAGTAACCAACTTTCCGGATCCATGGCCCGGCGGTACGTGGCGGCCGCGCGATATTATGCAGATGGAACTGATTGCCTGTCATTCAGTTCTGTCGTTAGCGACGAACTATCGCTCGGAATACCTGAGCAACTTCTTCGAACTGGGAAAAGCGGGAGTTTCCTCGTCTGAGCCGCAAGGCGCACCCATCGCGTATCTGATTCCAGCGGGCCAGGGTCGCGACGAAAATATGGCGAAGATGATCGGCGCCCTGGTCGAGCAGGGCGTGGAAGTTTATCGACTTGATCAGGAACTACACGGGGTTACCGGTGCTCAGGTTTTGCGTACTATACCGGCTCCCAGCGGACGCGCAACCGTGCGTCAGGTTTCTATTTTGGCAAGCGTTGTGGGTGATGTCCCCGAAATCCCGGCCGGCAGTTACATTATTTTCGTTAACCAACCTTATCGCCAAAACGTGCTTGCTCTTTTCGAGCCGCAGGTCTATCCAGATCGGATAACGGCCACCGGTGAAGCTGAAAGACCTTACGACGTGGCCGGTTGGACACTGCCGTTGCTGATGGGTGTTGAGAGCCGCGCCGTAATTTCCCTCCGTGAAGGTGCGAGCGAAAGAAAATTGACGTTGGTCAAGAACGAGAACGACGTGCGCCGCGATCTCGGTTTGGCTCTTTGGACGAACGATAAATCACCCATCGCGAATCCCCTCAAGCCGGGAGTTCGCGTCGCGATTTACCAGGGCGCTCGGGGCAACATGGACGAAGGCTGGACGCGCTACGTGTTCGATACTTTTAATGCGCCTTATCAGTCGGTCCATGAGGCGGAAATCGCCGAAGGTAATCTAAGAGATCGAGCCGATGCAATCGTCTTGCCTTCCGATCGCGGCCGCGAATCTCCTGACGCGCCCACCGCGGCGGGAGCAGAGACAACGTCCGGGTTGAGTGAAAAAGCGAGCGACAATTTGCGGCGGTTTGTTGAGGACGGCGGCACCGTGATTTGTTTCGACGGCTCATGCGGCCCGGTTATCAAACAATGGAAACTGCCACTGCGAAACGTCGTCGAGGGTCTGCGCTCTTCTGAGTTCTACTGTCCGGGATCGATCCTCGGAATCAACGTAGACACGTCGAATCCCATCGCACGCACCGTGCCCAATGCCGCCGCCGCCTACTTCATCAACAGCTCCGCCTTCGAAGCTACCGACAAAGATCGCGTGCACGTTGTCGCGCGCTACGCCAAAGAAGGGGTATTACACTCAGGCTGGTTGTTGGGCGAAGACAAGATCCGAGACCGCATTGCGCTCGCCGAACTGAGAATAGGCAAAGGTCACGTGATTCTTTTTGCGTTTCGCCCTCAGCATCGCGGACAAACATGGGGCACGTTTCCGTTCATTTGGAACGCGGTCAATTCCAGTGTCGGACACTAACGAACCGGAGACTGTTTTTAATTTTTTTTACGCCTCTCGACGATCTCCGCCTTTTCGTGAAATGCTTGTCACTAACCCAATATTTCACGCAAACCCGCAAAGTGACTACTGAAATCCGCAAAGCAAACCGCAAAATATTTAAGACACTAACGAACGGGCCTGGCATTGACGCGGGAAAGGAAGCGGTGCTCTATCGAGCGCTAAGAGAGGTTTTGTAACGAAACGAAACAAACTTCGGATTAATTCGACTTAGCTACCTTCACTCTATACGAACGGGCCGCGCTCAATCTCTCCTGACAAATCCCCTAAAGGGTAACTTTTCTATTGAATTGTCGTTTCGCCTTCGCGCGTCGCGATAGATTCTTCTGCATTCGCTCGGTGTTTGGCGAAAGCGCATCGAAGCGTAGTGATGGACGGCACTGTCATTGCACGTGTTCTTAACGGTTAATTATGGATTCTCTAGGAGGAATGATGAAAAGAAAATTCTCAGCCGGATTTTTGCTGCTGGCCTTCGCCGTCGTATTGCTCAGCTGTTCCAGCGGAGACAGCGCTAAATTTGTGACGAATGCAGCACAGGGTGGTCTTACTGAAGTCGAACTGGGAAGGCTGGCCACACAGAAAGCCGCAAGTGACGCAGTCCGCAATTTCGGCATGCAAATGGTTCAGGATCACACTCGCGCTAACGCGGAACTAAAGAGCATTGCCGCGCGCAAGAATATCCAGGCTCCTGGAGACATGAGTTCAAGCCAAAAGTCGTCCATGGAAAAGCTGTCAAAGCTTTCGGGCGCTGATTTTGACAAGGAGTACATGTCCGACATGGTCAAAGATCATGAGAACGATGTGAAGGAATTCGAGAATCAGGCAAATAAAGGCACTGACTCTGACGTCAAGGCGTTCGCGGCAAAGATCCTGCCTACTTTACGGAAACATTTGCAGATGGCGCGAGACGTTGCCAGTCAGGTGGGCGCAAAGTAAACTGCGCGAGCCGTTTGGTCAGGAGACTCGCTCAGGCAAAAGGGGACATAATGAGAAAGATAATCTTTGTTGCTTTGATGTGCACTGTAATGTTGGTTTTGTTTTCGCCATCCAAATCCGGCGCACAAGCAGTGAAAGGCAAACAAGAATTCACCGGAACGGTTGTCGGCACCGGGGGAGAACTTGGAGGGGTGACGCGGCCGTTTACGCTTACGATTGATCGATTCACGCCTACCGCCGAGGCGCTCCGGGATGCGCAAATACTCAGAAGTCGCGGTCAGGATGCGCTGCTGGATGCGATTAGAAAAGAAAAGGTAGGCACTTTTGCGCTGGTCGGACAGATTGGCCGCGACGTCAACTTTGCCCGCGAGCGCGAGCTGGGGGATGGTCGCCGGCGAATTGTCGTGGTCTTTGAGCGCTGGATGAATATGTATGAACTGCGATATGGGACGCGCTCGCAGGACTATCCCTTCACCTATCTGGAGATTTACATCGACAGTAATGGCAAAGGTGAAGGCAGTTTAATTCCCGCAGCTCGTATCTACTTCGATTCCAAGAATCAGAATCAGGTGGACATCGAGAACTTTGGCATTTATCCGGCCCGCCTGGTTGGAGTTGAGTGGCGCAATCGACCTCGGATAGCCGAGTAGCCATTTGGGTCTTCGCCCTGGCTGATGTTGCGCGCCGCCCCTTCTCGAGACGGCAATCACTTGCTCCTTCGCTACTTCGGGTTTCGCACGGCCTTTCGGTTTGCCCAAAGCCGCGCGCAGTGTTATCTTCACCTCGTCAGATCTGAAATACTCTCCCCATCGTCTCCCCGCAAAAACGCGGTAGCGCAGGATGCGCGCCTGTGCCCATCTCGGTCGAATTCAAATGGGGACTGCCAGCTAAGTAACTGCGCCATGGCCATCTCTTTTTGATTTGCCGCATCAAAGTGAAGCGGCGGGCAATGTCCTTAATTCCAAGCGTCTGCGAGCGCCCGTCTTCCCGGCAGGAGTTACATATCATGAAAAGAATTGCCATCGTTGTCGTCATGTTGTGTTGCGCGGCGGCTCTGTTCGCCCAAACAGGCATTGGCCAGTCGCGCCCGCGCCGCGTTGGTCAGACACCGTCGTCGCAACAGCCGCAGGGCCAGTCATCTTCATCGCAACCTTCGTCGCAGACTAATTCCTCAGAGAACGTTTCGCGGCCGACGCGTCCGCCGGTACTTGGCGGCGCCAATCGCGATCCGAATGAACAGCAGAAACCGGCCGCCGCTTCACGGAAGGACACGGGTCCGGAGGAGGTAGGCGAAGGCGACATCGTGCGGATTGAGACCACGCTGGTCACCATTCCGGTTAGCGTTATGGATCGCGACGGCAAATACATTCCCAATTTGCGCAAAGAAGACTTTCGCATTTGGGAGGATGGTGTCGAACAGCAAGTTGCGTACTTTGCCTCAACCGAGAAACCGTTCACGGTCGTGCTAATGATTGACACCAGCGGCTCGACGCGTTTCAAGCTGCAGGAGATTCAAGATGCCGCAATTACTTTTGTCGATCAGCTTAGACCTGACGATCGCGTAATGGTTGTTTCATTCAGCGATAAGGTTCGTGTCCTTACTCCGCAGCCAACTACCGATCATAACGCTTTAAGTTATGCAATTCGCCAGACTGAGCCTGGTTCGGGAACTCGGTTATATGATGCGGTGGATCAAGTGATCAATCAGCAATTGAATCGCGTCGAAGGTCGCAAGGCCATCGTGCTGTTCACTGACGGTGTTGATACCACCAGCAAGCACGGGACTTATGAGAGCACTCTACGTGATGCTGAAGAGCTGGACGCGCTGATCTATCCGGTCGAATACGACACTTATTCAGACATGGGTATCTGGGGCCCGAGCGGCGGCGGCAGAGGTTCAAGCGGCAGCGTGCTGATCGATATTCTGGGAGGAATCTTTGGCGGCGGCGGCGGCTACCCGGGTGGTAGTTATCCGGGCGGAGGCGGCTATCCGGGACGACGGGGTGGTCGCGGTGGCTATCCCGGTGGCGGTTATCCGGGTGGCGGCAGAGGCGGTTCAGGAACCAGTCGTGACGAATACGAGCGTGGCGATCAATATCTGCACGATTTGGCCCGCGTCAGCGGCGCGCGGCTTTACAACGCCGAGCAGCAGAATCTTGATTACGCGTTTCGGTCGGTGGCAGAAGAACTGCGGCGCCAATACAGCCTGGGCTATTACCCAAAGAACGCGCCCCATACCGGTGAACGACGAAATATCAAGGTGCGCGTTAACAGGCCTGAGTTAGTGGTTCGCACTCGCGATAGCTACGTATTCCAGCCCGGCGCAAACACAACCGCCCGGCAAGGCACAACCGGCCAAACTAAGACGCCGGTATTGAAGAAGGATTTACAATAGCGAGCGGGTGCCTGCACTGATCATAGGGCCGGACTTGCGTGTCCGTCCCTTTTTCTTTACTCGCTCGCTTCCGCGAGCAGTTCTGTACCGCGCTCACACGACAGTTCCATCCGGAATCAATCCATTCTTGGGCACGATGATTATCCGATCGCGAATGTAATAGCTCGCGTCGGGCGCATCCGCAGTTTCGATTCCTGCTTCATTCAACAGACGCACGTTTGCGCCGATGCGCGCGTTTTTATCGATGATCGCCCGATGGATTATTGTGCCTTCGCCGACGCCTATGCGGGGACGATTCGCCTGCGCATCGCCCAGCATGTCTTCCAGTGTTTGGTAGTAATCCGCGCCCATGATGTATGATCCGTCGATCTGCGCTCCATCTCCGAGACGGGCCCGTAGGCCAATCAGTGAACGGTTAATCTTCGCGCCATTGATGATGCAGCCATCGCCCATGATCGAATCTCGAATCTCGCAGTTATTAATCTTCGAAGGCGGCAGATAACGCGAGCGCGTCAGCAACGGCGCCTCGGCGTCGAACAGATTGAACGGCGGAATCGCCGAGGTCATGTCGAGATTCGCTTTGTAGAATGCCGCGATGGTTCCAATATCTTCCCAATAGCCGTTGAATAGATAGGCCTGCACGTTGTACTTGTGAATGCTTCCGGGGATAACTTCTTTGCCAAAATCCAAACGCGATGTATCTTCCTTGAGAACTTCTTCCAGCCGGTCATACTTGAAAACATAAATGCCCATCGAGGCGAGATATGGCCGCGCCCTGGCTTCATCCTCAGTCAGTCCCAGCGAAGTCGTATCGACACGCATCGCTTCAAGCACCTCTCCTTTTGGCTTTTCACGAAACTCAACAATGCGGCCGTCTTTATCAGTCTTTAGCAAGCCGAATTCACTCGCTGAGTCAGGCACGATGGGGATTACCGAAATCGTAATGTCGGCATTCGTCTCGTAATGCCGAGCGAGAAATTTGCGATAGTCCATTCGATAGAGATGATCGCCGGACAGGATCAGCAATGTGTCAATGCGCCAATCGCGTATGTGCGGCAGGACCTGACGCACGGCGTCGGCCGTGCCCTGAAACCAGTCGCCGCTCTCGGGTGTCTGCTCAGCCGCGAGCACCTCAACGAACCCGTCGGCGAAAGGGGAGAATCGATAGGTCGTAGCAATGTGCCGGTTCAGCGACGCAGAGTTGTACTGCGTCAACACGAACATGCGAATGACATCTGAGTTGATGCAGTTCGAGATCGGCACATCAACCAGGCGATACTTTCCACCGAGCGGCACCGCGGGCTTCGATCGATCCCGCGTAAGCGGAAACAGCCGCTTGCCCGCACCGCCACCCAAAATCACCGCCAGTAAATTGTGCTTCAAAAGCATGGGAACCGGGGCGAGAATATAGGGAAAGCGAGTTGGGTTTCAAGGTAGGGAAAGCGAGTTGGGTTTCAAGGTGCAAGCTTCTCGCGGTCGCACGATTATCACCACCGTCGGCTCTCGCAATAACACTGCTCAATTAAGTGACCGACAGCGGACATTCGCGGGCCGTGCATAATCCTCCGCGTAGCGGACGAATTCAATAGCCGGTGGCAACGCCACCGGATCAGAATCTAACCAACGATTCCGACCCTGAAAGGGTCGAATTCATCGCGGACCATGTTCGACCCTTACAGGGTCGGTCCTGTCTATTTCGGTATCCCAACCGTGGGCGTTGCCCACGGCTATTTAATTCGTCCGCTGCGCGGACGTAAAGCGGCACCACCTTGATCCGATCCGTGGGCGTTGCCCACGGCTTTAATTCAACCGCTGCGCGGTTGATATCGTCCGCTCATTTATTTGCAGGCTTGCAATTCCTTTTACACTCATCCTGTGCCGCTATATGGTAGATTCCTTGCCCTCTGTAGCACGTCGGTCCGCGTAGCGGACGAATTCAATAGCCGGTGGCAACGCCACCGGATCAGAATCTAACCAACGATTCCGACCCTGAAAGGGTCGAACAGAAAGGGACAATCATGGCACAAACCCTCGTTAACCTCAGGGTGCACGTGATCTTTTCAACGAAGAACCGCGAACCCTTGATTACGCCTGAGATCGAACTGGAACTCTTTGCTTACATCGGCGGCATTTTGAAAAACAACGAATCTCGCCTGCTCGACGCCGGAGGAACCGTCGATCATGTGCACTTGCTAATCTCACAATCGAAGAACATCGCTCTGAGTTCCTTGATGAAGGATGTGAAGAAGGATAGTTCTTCGTGGATCAAGACGAAAGGAAGAGCTTTTAAAAGCTTTCATTGGCAAGACGGTTACGGAGCCTTTTCGATCGGGAAATCAGACGTTCCCCTTTTGAGGAAATATATAGGTGGACAGAAGGAACATCACCGCCGGCGATCATTTCAAGAGGAGCTAATTCAACTTCTGGAGGAGCATGGAATCAAATACGACGAGCAATATTTGTGGAATTGATTATTCGACCCTTTTCAGGGTCGTCCTCCTCTTTTTTGTGGCTGATCCGTGGGCGTTGCCCACGGCTATTTAATCCGTCCGCTGCGCGGACGTAAAGCGGCACCACCTTGATCCGATCCGTGGGCGTTGCCCACGGCTATTTAATTCGTCCGCTGCGCGGACGTAAAAGCGCACCACCTCGACTACTGCCCCGACATTGCTTTGGCGAAATATCCGGGACGATAGCGCAGGCGCAATTGTTGGTTGCGCACCTCTGGATTAGTGATCTCGATAGTCATCTTGCGAAACGAGCCGT
>WNFY01002216.1_pt1 | contig 22270 bp, 18 predicted proteins | sample 5400091 | NCBI WGS metagenome assembly WNFY01 (sample SAMN13153364, study PRJNA577476) | soil metagenome | isolation source: 60 cm soil or saprolite under grassland replicate 1 | place: USA:California | collected 2016-06-15
GTGCCCGCGCTCTATGTAGGTAAGAATCGCTTTGATTATCTGGTCGAACTCGATTCAGAAGAGGCCGTGCGCCGCATCCAGCCCGACTTTTCTCTCCTGCTAACAGTCCCGGCCCGCGGCGTCATGGTAACCAGTCGTGCCAGCACATCCGGCTACGATTTCGTCTCGCGCTTCTTCGGTCCCAGGGTCGGCGTCAATGAAGATCCCGTGACAGGATCAGCCCATTGCTGTCTTGCTCCCTATTGGAGTCGCAAACTCGGCAAAGACGCTCTACTCGGCTATCAAGCCTCTGCACGCGGCGGCACCGTCCATGTACGCGTCGATGGTGACCGTGTGCGTCTGGGCGGGCAGGCAGTCACCGTACTACGCGCAGAATTCGCAAAAGGCAGTTGACACCCCCTGATATTTCTGCTAGTATAATTTCGATGCACCCATAGCTCAGTGGATTAGAGCATCATGGACGTGGGTGGTATAATCATAACAATGCACCAGTAGCTCAATGGATAGAGCGGCTGGGCTTCTATGTAAGCTGGTGTAGCTCAATGGATAGAGCACTATTGACATGGGCGGTCTAATCATAACATTGCACCCATAGCTCAGTGGATAGAGCACTAGTCTTCGGAACTAGGTTGTCGGGGGTTCGAATCCCTCTGGGTGCGCTTAATTTCTTTATAGCTGCCTATATATTCAGGCAGCTATTTGTTTGTGCTATTGCTCCAGTTCATCAGAAAGCTCATCTGTCAAATAATCGGCATCGGTACAGTATATCCCGCCTGAATTAGCGCGGCGGCAATCACCGCCTCGCTTTCTGCACCCATTGCCCCCTTTATACGCTTTTCCTTTGGAGTCGGTCGAAAAAATCCCATATACTTCACTTCCTGTCCTTGACCGTGTGATGAGCTTTAATTTTGCCGTGATGATCTGCTTCATACTGTGCTTGTTCTCTCTCAGGGAGAGAACCGGTCAAAGGTTGCTCACCAGTTCTCTCCCGCGTGTGCTCTGCTCTGGCTTACACCTGTTGCAAAGCAGCATGATGCACTGATTCCGTCTCAGTTAACAAGGTGCTGGTAAAGAAGGAGTCGGGATTGTTCTCGCTCAGAGCAGCAATCCAGCCAAAGACAAAGCCAGCATTCCAGTGCTCACTTTCGCGCGGATCTGCCAGGTTCTCTTTCATAAAGGCATAGATCGATTGGCAGGTCAGAGGACGTGGCAGTTGGAAATTGGTATCGTAGTAGAGTAGATGACCGTTGTAAAAACCGTCTGAAAACCCATCGTCATCATCGAGGATCTGATTGTTAACGACCATGATGATCTCTTGCGGTTGTGCCATGGCGTAAGCTCCTTTCCCTTCAATAGCTTGACGACTGGCCTCCCTTACCGCTATCATGCAGCGGTGGAGAGGCTAGGCTGTCCTTAACGCGCTAGCTCTCTACTTGCCTGGCGTTCCCGCGCCAGGCAAATTTTTGCTGACAAAATCCACACTACGATGATCACATTCTGTAATTGTGTAACACTCTGAGATACTCTCATTCTCTATGTGTTTATTTTATATCATTTCAGTCACTTTTTGTAAGTCTTTTATGCGTTGACTGTTTATCTGTAACAGTTTATAATCAAGATGTTCTCCTCATACGGTCTGGTATGAGGAAATGAATGATGAGGTAGGATTGCATGTCTGACGAGCCGCAAGATTTGACGGTCGAACAAGTCGCCAAAGAGTTACAAGTACATAAGAATCGTGTCTATAGTTGGATACAGTCAGGTGAGTTACCAGCGATAGACATTGGCAGGCGGGGCAAGCATAGCTATAGAATTAGCCGCTCCGATCTTGATGCCTTCAAACAGGCTCGCAAGACGAAACGTGAAGATGAGGACTAGGCCAATCTTTCTCCCAAATTGATGGTGTATCGTTCCTCAAACAGAGTGTCGGGGTTCGAATCCCTCTGGGTGCGCCTTGCTTTTTTACCTAAAAAGGGCGAAAGAGCAAATCATCTCTTTATTTGCAGAGCATCCTAAAGCCCATCAGCAGAATCGTCATAGACACTTATATCCACCTCATCAGCAGATTCAGCGCCGACAGCAGGATGAACGCGGCTAACTATTCGAAATAGACAGGATCAATACCTTCGGGGCAGTAGTTGTTAACAATTGTGTGAGCTAGTTCTTCTATTAGTGTCTCTCATACTCTTTTGCCCACCGCACATGCTTCGCCTGATTATTCTTAGTTGGAGCTAATCATATTTCTCCCGTCCTACTCCCCGGACTTTTCGCCGATTGAGGAAGCCAAATCCTGCGTTGAAAGCCTTTTTACGCCGCGTGGGGGCGCGAACACCAGAGGCATTACAGGAGGCCATTGGACAAGCCTTCCTCACTATCACGAAGCAAGATGCTCCTGGCTGGTTTACGCATTGCGGTTACCTCTCAAGACAAGCCTACAGCACCCTTGGGAAAGAGTGAGCACATTGCTAAAACACGCCTGCTCATAGGCGTGTTTTAGCAATGTGCGAGAGAGGGAACTGTCTCAGCCAAGGAAGAACTCTCTCAATGCGGGGGCAAGAACGTCGTCAGCGGGGCCGTGGCCTTGACCTTCCAGTGTACGCAACTGCGCATGAGGCATCGCTTTGCTCAGCGCTCGGGCCGTCTCATACATAAAGGGATAGCTCGCGCCACCGTTCATGACCAGTACCGGCACACGCACCTGCGCTGCTCGTTCGATGGGTACCGAAGCGTCCTTGCCCAGGATGGCCGTGTGATCATAGGCAAGTGTCGGCGCTATCGCCTCAAGCCGTGGCCAGGTCGGAGCCTGACGCATAGCTTCGATCTGCTCGGCTGGCATCCCACCATACTGCATAAACAGCGCGACCGCATCGCCTCGGCGACCTGCTGCTAACAGCTCTGTCAGTTGTTGGATGTGTGCTCTCCATGCCCGCCAGGCCTCACGATCATCATTGTACGGAACCTCGTATATAGCAAGCTTCTTGACTTTCTCGCCGAGCTGTAGGGCCGCTTCAAGAGCAAGAGCGCCCCCCGAGGAATGACCATACAGGTACGCCGACCCGCCAGCCTCATCAATCAATCCCTCAATGTCCTCAACTTCACGCATGACGACATACGGCTTGGTATCTCCACTGTCACCTCGCCCTCGACGGTCGTAGTTATACACCGTAAAGTGTGGTGCAAGGAGTTTGGCGAGTTGGGGCCCAGACCAAGATAACCGGGCGCAAAGTGCTCCAGCCACCAGGATGAGCGCGGGTCCCTGACCCGATTGATCGAACGCGATGGGAGTGCCGTCTTGGGAAATGACTGTTCTCATGGTGTTTCCTCTCTTGTGGACCAACTTCTGTTTTCCTCTTGTAAGTAGAAACAGTGTAGCACCCTGGCCTGAAAAAAACTTCTCCCATCTTGCTCTTCATTGCCCTCCGGGACCAGGCTGAGGGCCACGGTGGTTAAAACAGCCGTGAGTATCCTGTGGAGCCGAGGACAAAGAGCGTTGGAATGAGCGATTTTCCCATCGTATCATGTGGCTCAACTTTTCTGAAGAGTGCGGTAGCTTCATCAAGCCACCCCTCAAGAGCAATCTCGATAAAGTTCCCTCCCATAGTGATGCTTAGCATGGCAGTTAGGGCAAAGCATAATATACTTTGCAATTTCTTTATTCAGAATAGAGACCCACTTTACAGAATCGTCGCCATTTTTGCAACACAACCAATGGTCCCCTTTATATACAAATTTCTTGATTTTATAGGCATAATAGACTATCTTCATATGGGCAATTACAAAGAAGCACCCCCTGACAGTATATGCAGAAGAGGTCAAAGCCATGAATGGCCGCATAGGGCAGCAGCTAGGAAACTATCGTTTAATTCGCAGGTTGGGAGGTGGTGGATTTGCTGAGGTATACCTGGGAGAGCATGTTTATCTCAAGACACAGGCCGCAATTAAAGTGCTTCCCATGCAGCTAACAAACGATGAAATAGAGAACTTCTCCAATGAGGCACGTACCATTGCTAACTTGAAGCATCCTCATATCATCTCCGTGCTCGATTTTGGAATACAAGAAAGTACAAGTACTCCCTTTCTCGTCATGGACTATGCACCCAACGGCACCTTACGGCAACGCTATGGTAAAGGTACTAAATTATCTCCTACACGCCTCCTTCCTTATATCAAACAAGTTGCTGAGGCTCTCCAATATGCTCATGATAACAACGTTATTCATCGTGATGTGAAGCCTGAGAATATATTACTGGCTCAGAATAACACCGTGCTTCTCAGTGATTTTGGCCTGGCAATTGTAGTACAGAGTACACAACATCAACAATCACAGAAAAACATGGGTGCAGGTACTATTGCCTATACTGCGCCAGAACAGAGCAAAGGGAAACCCTGTGTTGCCAGTGATCAATATTCATTAGGCGCCATCGTGTACGAAATGCTGTGTGGCGTACGTCCCTTCAACGGTACACCTATGGAAATTATGGTACAGCACGCACTGGCCTTACCTCCACCTATGCATGAACATATGCCTTCTATAATAGAAGCCGTAGAACTTGTGGTACAAAAGGCGCTTGCTAAAGACCCTAAACAACGCTTTGCGACGATACACGAGTTTGCGCTAGCACTAGAAGAGGCTTGCCAACGAGAGAATAGCGAAAATCGCACGATGCAACTTGTCTCGGCTGGCCACGCAACCACTCCTCTTGTAGCAGCCACTCCCTTTGTAGAAAGAGAGCGTACACCACCGATGGTAGCCACTCCTCCGCAGGACTCATCTGTAATCTGGAATGTTCCTTATCGACGAAATCCTTTTTTTACTGGTAGAGAAAACATTCTTGCATCGCTTCATGAGAAGCTTCATTCGGGAAAAGCTATGTCCCAAATCCAGGCGATAAGCGGCCTGGGGGGAAGTGGTAAAACACAAATTGCCGTTGAATATGCTTATCGTCACCACAGTAACTATAGCGTAATTCTGTGGCTACGCGGTGACAGACGAGAAATGCTGCGTGAAGATTGTACCACCATCGCCTCACAGCTGAGTTTTAAGGGGAAAAGCAATGATATCATTGATGCTGTCAAATCCTGGCTCAAGACGAACACAAACTGGTTACTGATCTTCGACAATGTTGAAAACCTCACCGTATTGCGCACTTTTATTCCTTCAAATGTGCGTGGTCATGTCTTGCTTACCACGCGTACACAGGCAACGGGTACAATTGCCCAACGCATTGACCTGTGCAAAATGGCACGAGATGAAGCAGAACTTTTCTTACTACGGCGCATCAAAAAGCTCTTCCAGGATGCGCCTCTCGCTGATGCTAGCCATAGTGATGTAGAGCAAGCTAACGAGATAGCAGAACTATTGGGAGATCTCCCGCTTGCACTCGATCAAGCAGGAGCATACATCGAAGAAACTGGATGTAGCCTCAATGACTATCTCTCTCTCTCTAGCACGAGACGCGCAAAGCTGCTCGCCATGCGCGGAGGTCTTGGAGCAGATCATCCCATGTCAGTTGCTGCAACCTTTAATCATTCTTTTGAAAAAGTAGCGCAAGCAAGTCCTACCGCTATCGACCTTCTGCGTTTCTGCGCTTTTCTTGATCCCATTGCCATTCCAGAAGAACTCATCAGGCATGCAGCCGAGGAACTGGGAGCAACCCTTCAACCAGTCGCCAGTGATCCATTAGTATTAGATACTGCAATTGCCATTTTGCGTAAGCATTCGCTGTTACATCGGGTAGCTGAGACAAAACTTCTTTCTCTGCATCCACTGGTACAGGCTGTCCTGAGAGATAGGATGAGTGAGAAGGTGCATCAAGAATGGGTAGAGCGTGCTGTGCGAGCAGTTAACCATGCCTTTCCTGATATCGAAGAGGTGCACATGTGGCATCGCTGTCAGCCTGCGATGCCACATGTGCAGGCTTGCATCACCCTGATAAAAAAATACAAGCCTCTTTCCCCTGAGGCCGTGCGACTGCTCTATCAAGCGGGGATGTATTTTCGTATACAAGCGCAGTATAACGAAGCTGAGGTATTACTTGAACAGGCCACAGCGATGCGTGAGCATCTGGCAGCATCGACACAAAAAGAAACTGTCGCTGATCGCAGTATTGCATTCTGGCGTCACTACAAGCCTGGGCAGTATTCATTGATAGAACCACTGATACAGAAAGAACTTGCCTATGCAGAGCAGGCACCTGGCTCTGATAATCAACATGTTGCTACTATACGTCTGAAACTAGCAGAACTTTATTATAAACAAGGGAGATATAGCCAGGCAGAACAGTTGTTTTTGCAATCGCTCTCAATTAAGGAACAGCATGTCGGTTTGTTGCATGCATGTGTGGCCTGTAACTTTAATGGACTGGGACTTGTCTGCCTTGCTTTGGGCAAGTATTCGTTAGCGGAGTCTTATTTTCTCCACGCGCTCACGGTATGGGAGCGCCTTCCAGAACCCAGACATCCCTTTATGGGGAGGACGTTGAACGCATTGGCACGGCTTTCTATCGTACTGGGAAAGTATACGCAAGCAGAAATATATCTGAAGAGAGAGCGTACACTGTTAGAACAAACCTTGCGACCACTGCATCCAACTATTATTAATAGTTTGAATGACTGGGCAGTACTTTGCATAGCGCAGGGGAGATATGATCAGGTTGAAATACTGCTTGACCAGGCACAAACAATTTTAACGAAGACCGTAGGACTCAAACATCCCATTGCAGCTCGCGTATTACACACGCTCGCACGATTTTACGCCATACGAGGCAAGTACATACAGGCTGAGCAGATATTGCAAGAGGTACTGGGTATTCGGGAGCAGGCACTAGGGTTCGAACATCCTGAGGTAGCTAGCATAGTGAATACTCTGGCTGATGTCTATGTTGCACAAAGTCAACGTTCTCTTGCCGAGGCGCTCTATAAACAGGCATTTGAGGTGCGTGAAAGAGTGCTGGGACCAGAGCATCCCGATGTGGCCCAGACACTCAATGGCCTGGCAGGACTCTATTTCACACGGACAGAATATCAGCGTGCAGAACAGTATTATAAACAGGCGCTTGCGATACGCGAGAAAGCGTTTGGGTGTGAGCATCCCGATGTAGCCCAGACGCTGAATGATCTTGCCAGGCTCTATAGTAATCGTAGGCGTTATGATGAAGCGGAGCCACTTTTTAGAAGAGCTTTAACTATTCGTGAGAAGATGCTGGGGTCAGAGCATATTGAGGTGGGAGCCACCAAAAAGAGTTTTTCTCTTGTACTCTGGGCTATTGGCAAAAGAGTAGAAGCGACAGCATGCATAAAGCATGTCAAGCAGATACGGGCAAAATATGCGTACTTTGATGTTTTAAATGATATATGAGAGCCCACCTTTGTGTTATTGCGCTCACAATAGACGCTGATGTCCCCATACTCCACCATTAACCAGATTTATCGGGTGCTCACCTTGCAACGCTCTGGCAATCTCCTCACACGCCATCACCTGCATGCGTTCCACACTCGCCGCTGTATACGACCCGATATGCGGTGTACAAATAGTATTGGGCAAACTAAATAGAGAATGTCCGGCCTGCGGCGGTTCCGGATCGAAGACATCCAGACCTGCACCTGCTATATGTCCCGAGCGCAATGCTTCAAGCAAGGCGTCATGATCGATCAAAGCACCACGTGCAACATTGATCAGATAACTGCCCCTCGGCATCAACTTCAACGTTTCCGCATTGATAATACGGTACGTCTCTGGCATAGCAGGACAGTGCAGAGACACGACCCGGGCCTGTGGCAATAGCTCCTCCAACGATGGCACTAGTTCCACTCCTAGCTCAGCGGCCCGTTCCGCCTTGATGAAAGGATCATATGCCAGTACCTTCATTCCTAGCACTCGCGCAATCGTTGCCACACGACTTCCGATGCGCCCTAAACCAACCAGCCCCAGTACTGCACCTGCCGTCTCCAGTCCCAGAGGCAATTGCACGTACAATGGAAATGGGCGTCCTGAACGTAAGATGCGGTCACCGACCATGACTTGTTTGCAAAGATTGAGCAGAAGTGCAATGGCGTGTTCGGCGGTAGACTCGGTTGGTCCGTCGGGTGTGTTCACGACCATGATACCGCGTCGAGTGGCGGCTTCCAGGTCGATGCGATCTACGCCAATACCTGTGCGAGCGATAATGCGCAGGCGCGGACCAATGCGATCCATGACCTCGCCCGTAATAGTGGTCGTGCCTCTGAGAAGGATGGCATCAGCGGTGGACGCTTCTTCATACCAGTCGTTGAGTTCTCCCACGCTGCTAACAGAAACGGTTGCCAGCCCTTCCAGTACTGCCAGGGCGGAGGGATGCAACTTGCGTCCCGACCATATATGCGCCTGTGCCATGCTCAGGCCATCCTTTCTTTTCTCAGCCGTGTCTCTCGCCAAGCGCCCTACGCAAATTCTGTGTCGCGCCCGCGGTCATACTACCGATATCTGTGGTGACTGTAACCATCTGGAACCCCTGCCGCACGCGTTCAGCCGCGCTTTTGCCATCGCTACTCATGATCCCGGTTGCCACAGAATTCTTCTTTGCAGTCACTTTAATGCGTTCCAGCGCTGCTATAAATTCGGGTTCAGTTCCCTCCATGCTTGGAGTGAGACCGATTTGGGCATGCAGGTCGTTCGGTCCTACGAATGCTACGTCTATGCCGGGTACCGCGAGAATCTCGTCCAGGTTTTGCATTGCCTGGGCACTCTCGATCTGGATAATCACCATAATCTCTTCGTTTGCTGCCTGTGCGTACCGGGCGCGATCGGTAGTCCCAAATCCGTAGGGAGCAAATGTGCCGCCAATACTACGTGTTCCCAGCGGGGGATATTTCGACCAGGAGACAGCCTTCTCGGCCTCTTCTCGCGTATTGATCATGGGTACGAGTACGCCCCAGGCCCCTGCATCCAATGCCCACTTGAACCACTCGACATTGTGTCCAGGTACGCGCACAAACGGGGCGCTGGTCCCGGCATCGGCGATTGCTCCTACCATATCGGCCATGATTGCAGGATTCTGAGCACTATGCTCCATATCGATGAGCAGCCAATCAAAGCCCAGTTGCGCCATCAGGCGTGCCGGAACAATACCAGGAAGACTTAGCCACGCTCCCAGCGTTGGCTCTCCTCGTTTGAGTTTCTCTTTCACGTGGTTTGTGCGCATTACCTGTTCTTCTTTCTTCAGCTAACTCGATGTGAGAAAGATCTACTTAAGTAGTGGATCATCTGGCATGCCCGGTTGTTGCTGGACTTGAGGGTTGAGAAGTGAGCTAAGGAGAACCTGTGGTGAACTCGTATCGGTACTATGAATTACCTGCCAGCCAGCAAGCAATACAGCGAACACGATAAGTCCAATTCCTATGAACATCTGTCTGTTCTTATCTGTTCTTTTATCCACCCGAGTCCTCTCTCGTCTGGCTTCAGTGCTAACCTGTGCGGATCGCCTGGATCTATTATATCCGACTATATCTATTAATGGCAACGAGACCTCGAGTGGCAGGACTATCCGTAGTGGCATCCCTTGCGGGTGCCGGGTGGCTCGCCAGGAATTCCTATGCGCTGGTAATGGTCATTGCCAGCCCCCGGCACCCGCAAGGGATGCCACTACAAGGAAAGAAGGACCAGGGGACTAGATCCTTTTGTCTATCCTCCTTGTCTTTTATTGGACGTTGTGTATACTAACTCCATCATACTCCCACAAAAGCAGGGGAGTGAAAAAATATGTTTTAGAGGAGACCATGTATGCTGTCAGTGGAACAGGAAGAACAAGAGCGTCTTTATCATCTCAAAAATGCCATGTATTTAAACGTAATGCAGAAATCCCCCGCCCAGAGAAATGCAAAAGCGCTTGCCGCATTTTTGATCTATCACACTGAGTTGCAGGAGCGCGTGCGCGCAAACCAGAATCTCAATGAGAAAGATGTTTCAACCCTGATCGCTCTCTCTAAAGAGGTGTAGAAGTACTCACGCAGGCTCAACAATGATGGCTGGTGCGATCAACAGATCTCCACAATGCTGATCGTACCTGCCACCCTCCTGTACAGCCACTAACTATGCCATCTTCTCTCTGGAAAATCTATTACCTTTTGCCAATCGAGCGGCGAGTACTTTCACGACGAAAAGTTGATCTTGTATTCTCAATGTTTGTCTTTGCAGCCGGAGTGTTCTCCTGTATACCTGCTGCCATAAGCAAAGGCCCGGTACTGGAATTGATCAATGAAGCCACGATTTCAGCTATATGCTCCTGGTGACTCTGCCCATTTTCCAGGTAACTCTTGCCATCAAAATAGCTGCCTTTTCCGTGATGTTTCATCGGTCCCACCGGAATCATCGTTATTTTGCCCTCCGCTCTAGCTTTATTCCATGGGGAGTATGGGAGCAAAGGCCAGCGACCTGCGTAGAAGATAGTCCCCAGTCTTGGGACGAAATCTTTTTGGCTGTAGATGTGATACAGGTGATCAATGTCGGCAAACCCCGGATCATCAGCGAATACACCTCCGAGCGAAATGATCTGTAATGTTGCTCGTAGCATTGGTTTCAAATAGATCGCGGCTCCCAGAGCGATCTGTCCTCCCCCACTAAAGCCGATGAGCGTGATCGGTTTGCCACAGCCTGCACGATAGCCCTGGCGCAATAAACCGTCCCGAATGACCTCGGCTGTACCATAGTTGTAGATCGGGCCATAGCGACGATCGGCGGAAACTGCGACCTGGAAAAGATTGCGTATATTAATAAGGTTGCTCAGAAGTTCTTTTCCATTCAATTTGCGCCGTTCAATCCAGCGCCATAGTGCGGCAAACATGCGATGTCCGGTCAGACCATTATTATTCATGGCGTAGGGAAATACATCTTTGACGATAGCGCCGTCAGGCAGGCGCTTTGCCAGAGCATCCACAAAGCCCTTTTCTTTCGCTTCGAGCGTTTCCCCAGAGATGTCACCGATGCCCGATAGGTAAACCACATAATGATCTATATCTTCAGGCTCCTTGACGTTGAACGTCTCCTGAACAGTCGTTGCCACTTGCTTCTGCCTGCGTGTACGACCAAACCAGCCCGCCCACCAGCCCAGCGTCTCAAAAGGCGAGAGCGTAGCTGTGATCAAGACCAGGATGGCACCTATAACTACTAATTTGAGTGTTATTGGTATCAGGTGAGAGACAATCAATTCTCTGATAAATTCAAGCAGAAACTGCGGATTCATGTTTTGTCTCCCCCATTTTTTCTGCTTTCGTCTGTCATATTCTCGGTAAGCGCCTTCACGAGATCCTGGGCCTGTACAGCCAGGGGAACGCCCGCTGCTGCCTGCCGAATCCACTTGTTCAGCGCGATAATTGGGCGGCCAATAGTACGCTGCAAAGCTTCAACCACCGCCCAACCCAGTAGATTACATAAAAACGCCTGCCAGAGGACGAGATGCGTTATTGTACTGATCGCGACCACCATTGCTAAAAAAGACCAGGCGTAGAGCAGACGTCTGATCAAAGGACCCATGTAGGGAAGCAGGATCAGAAACCCAAAGAGCTGCGGAGCATATGCCAGGCAGAGCACCTGTATCACAGTAATGATCGACTCATGAACGCCAAATGCATATGTTGCGATGAGCCAGCTCGTGAACATCCAGCTAAATGCGCCAAGTGCAAAGACTACTCCTGCCAGGAGCAGACTGGCGGTAAAACGTAGTGGTCTGACCTTGTTAACAAACAGCACCACGCACTGCCCAAGTGTTTCAGAGATCCCCGCCAGGATAAGTACGGTCCAGGTCAGCATCCCTATACTGGGACGCACCTGCACCGTTCTGGATGCATCAGGATCGAGCGCCATTGCTCCCTGAATTAATTGCCAGAAGGAAGTCAGGAAGTGAAAGATGTTCGTTATGTTTATCTCGTACATAGAAGAAGCTCTGCAAGCGCGTACTGCGAACTCCTGATACTCATAGCTAATCCTCAATCAGTATACACTACTCTTTTTTGTCGGTCCAACGAATATTGCAATGGAGGGTGCCCATCTTTTTTCGCGTGTCCTTATGAATGATCGTCTGAATGATTACCGAGGCAGGGGCGCGATTTATAAGCCCGTGGCGCTCTCCAGGCTGATCCACGGGCTTATAAATCGCGCCCCTACCTCGGACATAGGGAAGAGCGACGATCAGTCCTTTCTATGCAACTGAACTGGCCCGCTGTTGCCACGAATGGGTGAAACGAGTCAGGCTAAAACGCTCGATTGGCACTGGTGGTGGAGTATCACGTAGCAGGCTACTAAGTATCTCGCCCAATACCAGGCCAAACTTGAAGCCATGCCCTGTCAACCCTGTAGCAAAGACCACGCGCGGGTCATACGGCAGGCGATCCAGGATGAAATCTTCGTCGGGGCTTACATCATACATACAGGAGTCGACATGTGCCAATTCAGCCTGTTTCAGTGAAGGTAAGATGGCACATAATCTCTCGCGGATTCTGGCGATGATCTCGCTGTCAACAATTGGATTGTCGTTCGGGTTGACCTGTACGCCGAAATCGTGCGAAGCTGCCTTCAACCAGCTTGGACCGCACCCGGTACAACTGTTATGGAGAGGAAAGCCATAAAGATCATCAACGATAAATGCCGGGAAAGTATTTAATGCAAAAGATGATGGCGGTAAATTGGCGAAATAGAGCAGGTACTGCCTTGTCAGGCGTACAGGAAGCCTTAACTCACTGAGTAAAGAATGAACCCAGGGACCCGTCGCCAGCACCAGGCGATCTGCCTGTATTTCGCCACCAGAAGTCAGATGGAGACGTATAGGACGGAGAAGGTTCTCGTGCGAGAAGTCGGTCACACGATAAGCCTCAAATATGTTTCCACCAAGTTCAATAATTAACTCTTTCAATGTGTGCAAGCAAGACGAGGCATGGAGGATACCCGCATCCCGATTGTATGTAAACAGATCGTACTTATTGATCTCAAATTGCGGGAAGAGCAGATTGCAGTAGCGACGCGAAAGACGTTCAGGAGAGAGTCCTAATTCACTAAGAACGTGGTAGCTTGGGAGAGTGAAATTATCATTCTCGTTTCCTAGCACAAATAGCCCTGTCCGTGTATACAGGGTGCGCCTGGCGAGATGCTCCAGATTCTGCCAGCGCGTAAGACTTAACTGGACCATCTCTGAATAGAATAGATCGTTGCCATACTCAAAGCGCAGTAACCGTGAAAGGCCATGAGAGGTACCTCTTGGGTGGTCGACTGCAGCTTGCTCCAGGACCGTCACATGTTGCATTCCTTGTTTTAGTAGCGTATAAGCTGTTGAGAGTCCGACTATTCCCGCCCCTACGATGACGATTCGTTGCTGATACACGATGCTCGTTTACCTCCTATCATTGGTCTTGAATATATCGAGTATAGCAGAGCATAGCAGGAAGTTCAAGAAAAATCGGAGCTTTTATTGAGCAAAAATGCATATTTTATACGAGAAATGTTTAAATGTAATAGTGTAATGACTGTGTATTTCGTTTGTAAATACTGTGTGAAGACAATATATATAGCAAACAGTAACAAATATGAGTATTCTGAAGAGAAAGGTAAAGACATACGTATTTTTCTGACTCGACGTTGTATTGCCAAATGTCTTCTATGAGATATGCCGATTCACAATGCGAGACATGCCTCGGCGGCAAGCCAGAACAACTTTTCACGCACCGACGTATGTTTATCCCAGTGGCGAGAATCCCATTTCTCACTACTGACATCATCGCCACTGTAGAGCAATTGGCCAAACTGAACATTGCGAAACTGGGCAATAGCAAAAAACGAAGCTGCCTCCATCTCGACGGTCAGGCAACCTTCTGCCCGGCGTCGCTGTACTTTTGCCGCTGTCTCTCGATATATGGCGTCGGTCGTCCATGTCTTGCCGATGACATAGTCGCATTGGTGCGCTTGCAACACTCTTTCAATTGCCTCTACAGCTTCCGGGCTGGCCTGTGCCTCGCGGCCAGGAGGAAGATAATGGTACGAGGTTCCTTCATCGCGCACTGCCGTCTTTGGCACTACAATGTGTCCAACCGCCAGCGTACCGTCGAGCACGCCGGCACCTCCGCACGCGATAAACTTTTTGCCACCCAGTGCGATGACCTCTTCGAGCATAGCACCTGCGAGCGGTCCACCTATGCCGGGATGGAAAACTGCCAGACGTTTCCCATCGATATCGACTTCGTAGATCGGATGCTTTCCTATCTCGCTCCTCAAGTGCTTAATGACGCGGGTAGTGTGGCGTTGGGATAGCTGTGTGATCACGTCTTGAAAGAAGCAGGCAACCGCGTACTCAGGGATATCAATGGATCTGATGATCCGTCGTGGTTCGAGAATAGCTTCTACTGTGGGATCAAATTCCAATATTGGGTAGTCCTGTTGCATGAAATCTTCTCCTCTATGACTATGGAAAAATGTTCATCTTGATGATACAATAGCCAACGGTCATTGCGAAAGGTCGTCGTTTCCGGTGGTACTGCGACATACTTTCGTTGCTTAGCCGAAAGGATCAGATTGTGTACAGGTTCAAGGGCTTTGATAGCGCTCAATGCGGTGATAGTATGTCTGCACTTGAGGCAATGGTCAATGCCTGGATGGAGGGGGAGCACCCACGGATCCGGCAGATGTGCCAGACCATGCGTGGCGATCATATCCTGCTGAGCTTTGTGTACGAGGATGCACGCGAACTGGAGCACCGTGTTACGTCACAGGTCCAGGCCGGTATTACAGGCGGTTTACCGCGCTTTTTTGACGATGAATTGAGTGATGAGCGTCCCACAAATCCGCGCGTCCCGGCTACACCTCCTCCCATGCACTAGCACATGTGAGCTCTTTATTCAGTCGCGTGAGCGAAGCTAGAAACACTTCCTAATACGGCTGAAAGGCAGTAACCAGATTGAAGGAAAATCATGGCAAACCCATACTTGATCTATTGTACTCCTGATGGGGAGATACGCGAAGAGCCACGCCTGCAAGCACTTGCCTTTGGCGATCGTCCACTGGAGATGACGGATCTCATTCCCCTTCCCGATGGCGTCACGCTTTCTATGATGCCTGATCGCTTGGCTGTTGGCAAGAGGCGCAGCGGCGAGCGTCAGGTACTCTCGAAGTCGCGTGGCTGGGCCGTTGCCGCCCTGTTACCTATTGGCTATACACGCACACTGCTTCCTGCCTACGAAAAAGTAATAAGTACTGAGCCATTGCCCTTCTTTGGTTATAGCGCCGTTGCTGGTCTGAATGGTCGCATGTATGTAGCTGCATTGAAAACCGATGATCCGCGCAAGTGGCATCCACGCGCCTTTAATCGGCAAAAACTGGAACGCCTGGTACATGAGAAGAAAGCGGCCCATCCCCAGAATCGTATCGTGGCCCAGCACGCTCACTGTGCCCTTGACTACTCCTGTCCCACCGCGAGCAACCTCTTTTTCGGGCGCTGGGAGATGGCGATCGCTGTCTCACCTGGCTGCAATGCGCGCTGCATTGGCTGTATCTCGAAGCAGGAGGAGGAAGATCTGATCTCGCCACAGGATCGCCTGACATTTATTCCTGGCGTTGATGAGATCGTCGAGATCGCTGTACCACACCTGGAGTCCGCTGAGGATGCCATTGTCAGTTTCGGCCAGGGCTGTGAGGGCGAACCGCTCTTGCAATGGCACCGTATTGCGCAGGCCATCAAAGCTATTCGCATGCATACCGACAGGGGCGTGATCAACATTAATACCAATGCCAGCAATCCCCGCTGGTTACAGCGTCTCTACGATGCTGGCCTGGACACCATTCGCGCCAGTACTATCTCCGGCCATCCTGAGACCTACACAGCTTATTATCGTCCACTGGGATACAGTTTTGATGATGTTAAAGAATCGCTGAAAAGAGCGCGTGACGCGGGGCTCTACAGTTCTATCAACCTGCTCAGCTTCCCTGGCATGATCGATCGTGAACGGGAAGTCGAAGCCCTGCTCTCATTTATCAAAGAGACCGGTCTGCGCCTGATCCAGTTGCGCAACCTCAATATCGATCCCGAGGTGCTGCTGCCGCGCATGCCAGCTCTGGATTCGATGGGCAGGGTGCTCGGTGTGCGTGCAATGATCGAGATCCTCAAACGCGAGGTACCTGATGTCGAGATCGGCAATTTTACGCGCCCCGTGAAGCGCGTATTGGATACTACACCCACGGCCTGAAGATCAGAGTGATTCAAATTATAGAGAACCCCTTTCGTTTCACCTTCCATTGAGGTGAAGCGAAAAGGGGTTAACTTTATCTGCCGTTGCCTCTGCCTGCCTGTTAAAGGCAGGAAGGTACATGCCATTGGATTGGGTTACATGGTAACCAACGATAGTACTGTAACTCTACGAGATGTGTTGCAAACCACAATTGATAGGTTGCATACACTATCAATACCTGGGGTAACTATTACCTCCAGTTCTACCAGCGATCATCGTGATCGTGATGGTGGTGATGTATGTGCCACCACCACCACCAGTAATCATGGTCGTTGTGATGATGCCTGTGCCATCGCCAGTAGTCGTCCCAGTCGCCGGGATGGTCTCCGTGGGGATGATCTCCGTTGTGATCCCCACCACATACCGCGGCGAGCTCTTTATCGGTCAGATCGAGTTCTTCGGCTGGATGCTCAGGAAGCAACGCAAGTTCTTCATTGCCCTGATTCTGACGATATGCCTTGTCTTTCCAGGCACGTGCAATATCGAGTTTCATGTAAATGTTTTCCTTTCTCTTCTCTTCTAAAAAGATCAGCGAATCTGTCTGTGGCACAATGGCGCTAAAGATCTGACGGGTAGTGCATACCGTGGAGTGCGCACCACCTTTCTGATGAGTTCCGTAAACGACATATATATCGCTTTCAGAGAACCTTTTGCACCATTTCGCGTACCTGTATATAGTATACTGATAGAGCAATACATATATAAAATGATATATAGCTATCAAATATTAAGTTTTTTGAACGAAAGCTACGTTTTTATTTAGTGTTTATATTGTATTTATTGTAGATATTACATGATTATAAAATATAAAAAGAACTCCTTTCGCTTCATCGCCATAGAACGTGAAGCGAAAGGAGTTCTTTAGCTGGCACTATACAGATTGACGTGGTGGTTCACCGAGCAGAACTGATGGCACCAGAGAAGGTGCAGCCAGTCTGAGCAATTCATAGCCGGTTCCGGCTAACCCGACCATCAGTCCTGGCGTCTCTACGCTCAAGGGTACCCCGGTTACCCAGCCCTGTCTGTCAATGCTATCCAGAAGCATAGCGGAGATACTGTCAATCTGTTTCTGGTATTCCAGCTTATCAAGTAGTTGTGCTGCCAGCAGCAATAAGTCCAGGTTGCCCATATCGCCGTGGCACAACGAATGGTTCATGCCAAAACCTGACGTGAGCGTGGTCTGAATAGCTGCATCAATCTCCTCGCGTATTGCTGGATCATCGAGCATCTTTAACGATCCCAGGCGAGCAAGCCCAATGCCCGGAGCGCCGTGGCACCAGGCGGTCATGTATTTCTGTGCCTGTTCAACAGGAGGTTGCGTGTTATTCTCCTTGCTCGCTGACGAATCTATACGCAGATCAGGCCAGTTCTGTTGTTGTGGAGAGAACAAGCTACGTTCATGTTCTATAGCAGCGAGGGCACCGCGTCGGAAACGCTCTTCTTCACTGATCTCGAACAGGCGCAGTAAATTTAAGGCAATCCCGGCATTACCGTGTGCAAAGCCTGTGAGTGGAGGCGCTCCACTTTTTGACTTCCAGCCAATACCGTATTCCATAGCTTCGGCGCAGGCCAGTAGATGATCCCCGCAGAGTCCTGCTGTAGTTAATGTGTTCTCAGATGGAACCACCTGGTAGAGGCTGAGCAACGAAGCTATGCAACCTGCTGAGCCTCCAATTACGTCAAAGTTCTCCTCTCTCACAATTGCGCCGGGAAGCAACTTGACGATTTCCTCTGCCTCATCATAAAGAGCTGTTTCGTTCCAGATGGTGCCCAGGTGGGAAAGCAGGTAGATGAAAGAGCCCGGACCCATAAAAGTGCCAATCCCGCCAGACAATGGATTTCTCTTTTTCTGTGTGATGCGATGGCGTAGAGCTGGCAATGCTGACCGGGCTAATGCCATATATCGTTCCTCACCTGTAAGCATGCCTAGATAAGCAAGAAACAGGACTATACCTGCTGTACCATTGTATAAATCTTCTCTGGCGGCAAGCAGGCTCCATTCTCGCTCCTTCGCCGTGTCGATACCCAACCATCCCACCGTTTCCTTGTTAGCGAATGCCAGTTTGCTTAGACGGTTCCCTACTGTTTGCGCTGCTGCTAATAAGCGTTCTCGTGTGGGTGTTGTTTTTGATGGGCGCAACTGTAATGTCTTGTGCGTCATTTTATCGGTAATTGGTGTCGCGCAGGCAAATGAAGCACGGATGACCCAGGTCTGTCTTTCCAGGTCCTCCTCATCAAGCTGTTGTATGTGTTTTGTGACCCGCTCAATGCAACCCTGGATAGATAGGGTTTGAGCTCGATATCCATCCATAAACGATCGAAAAGACGATCACGCTCAAGCGCATCGCGCAACACATTCGGGTGGAAACTGTTTATAGAGAGTATGGAATAGGTTCCGGTGGGTCGAAGTAAACAACGCGTTGTGTCGTGGGCAAAGCGTGGTAGGAACTGTGTCAGGAGTTCCTGGCTGCACTGAATAAGCAAGCGATATGTTTTGTCGAAGCCCGCGACAATGTTATTGCAATACTCTAACGTATTGATATCTTTGCTATTCAACGTTGGTCGATTATGGCTCATAGTTAGCTCGACACGTTTGCGTGTGAGGCGCATTTGATCAGTTCCCATCTCGGTCCAGTATGGAATGGGTATAGGAGTAAGTTGCCCCGGTTGACCACCCAGACCGCTGATGTCGACGCCTTCGTTATCACCTTCTGACCAGAAACGTTGTGGCAGCAGATTAACGCGTAATACAGAACGACCTGTTGTTTCGAAGCTTGAAAACTCTAATTTGTCCTTGACAGATACGCTCACGCGTGGCTGAAACAGCGATTCAAGATCGACCAGCATAGGATGTTCGCCAACGGCGATCAGATTCTCAGCATGAAAATCTGTCGCTTCCAGTGCATAGAGTAAGGCGAGATAACTGCCCTGTCGCTGGTAGAAACGCTCCAACTCACCTTTTGAGGTACAGGTGCGAGTGTATAGAAATTCTACCCAACCATATGTGCCCTTGTTGAGGGTAGTGAAGGTGCGGAAGGGCGGTCGTTGTCCCTGTGTGTTGAGCCAGGTGAGCAAATCTTGAAAATGGCTGTCGATGGCCAGTGAACGCGGTTTGTAGACCAGGCGAAAATCGGAACTCCATCTCAGTATCGTTACACTGCGACCCCCACCATGCGTATCACCAGCTCCTTCGTCGAAACTGATGAGCAGACCAGGATCGTTATCTGGGATAAAAGTACTGCGTATCTGTTCCCAATCCTGACAAAGGCGCGTCAGCAGTTCTAGCTCGCGCGTAATCCAGTGGTCGATGGTTTCTACTAACTGGCGTGCCAGCACGACATATTCTTCCAAAAGAGGGGGAATACCATCGTGTTGAGTAATTTGCTGCATGAAATCCTGAAAACGTGCCTCTGGAGTATCACCATGTAACCGTTCCTGTACACGAGCAACATTCAGTTCCAGCACGACGGTTCTAACCAGTCTGGTGAGGAGCTGTTTGATTAGAGGGGTGAAAAGCAAGGGCATAATGGTATGTGGATCAAATGGAAGTTGCGTATATGTTTGTATGAGTTGTTGTATTCCAGATTGGAGTTTTTGCGTTCCTCGTGCTAAAAGTGGCTTGATGAGCGTCAGAAAAGCCAGATGGTGAGGGTCAAAATCTTGATTAGTAAGGGGTAGCGTGAAATCCTCGCCGCGGTGCTGATCGGTAAATGCAGTGAGCAGTTCTGTTAGCCAGAGAGGTCGTGTAGTGGCACAAGCCTGTACTGCCTCCATTGGCTCGGCAAGTAAGGTAAGCAGGGTATCTTCTGATAGTGCTTCGGCGGCAAGACGTCTGGCAAATAGCTCTTCTGGCTTGAATGCAATGTGTTCTTTCCAGCGCTGCAAGCGTTGACGCGCTTCTTCATTATTCGTCTCTGTTGCTGGCAACTCGTTGCCACTTGCTCGTAATAAGGCTGCACGCTCAATAAGGGAAAGCGCTCGATACCATGGCACAATTTCTTCTTGTTTATCTGTGTTTGTGCCTGCCTGTGTCAATGTCTCTTTCATAATATAATAGCGACTCCTGGGAAATATAACCTCGTATTGTATGGGATATGTCAGACACCCCCGGCTGAAGCCTGGGGGCTTGTCTCTAGCCTCCACCGCAGTTCTACAGACCGAAAAGGAGTGTAGCTTTGGCTTCAATGACCGAGACATCCATGCCCTTTGTGGGCTTTCTCTCGCCATCGAGAAAGGGGCAATGGGGCGGCTGACAATCGCCCCGTCGCCATCCAGACCTGCCGGATGACGAGCGTTGGTGTTCGACCAGGAACGTTTTCCCCGCACGTGGCTTCTCGTGCGGAACCTGACCGAACAGGCTGGAAAAGTGCCAGGAGGCGAACTGTCTCTCTCCGGCAAGCTCCTTACGCTCCTTCTTCAGTGCCAAACGATGCTACGCATCTAGTGCTTCGCACTCATGGCACTGAGCGGAAGTATTCAGACAGAAACGAAGCTGTCGCTTCTACCCTTCGGGTCATCTGTCTGAGAGGAAATAACCGGAGTGCCTAAGCCTCATACACAGTATAGCAGAATACATTCAAAATACAAACAAACAGGTAAGTAGTACCAGTATGACGGCAAGCGGAGCTACGCCTCGCGTCCGCCCTTTCATTCCTCCCCGGCATGAATGTGCGGGGCTTCCTGAAAGGATCTCTGTGAAATAGCGATGGGGTATCTGTGCCTACTACTGCTATGGATACATAAAGCGAACTTTGGATGGTTAGAATGCTCTTTATAAGCGCTCTAACCATCCAGTAGTAAAGAAAAGTATATATATCGTCGTCGCCATATTAGCAATATTGACAAAAACAAAATTGCTAACAATTGTGCAACGATGATATTGTTTCCCCAACAGCCATAGCCTCTCTTTGTACTACAGGGGCACGGGCTGATGAATTGCTTCACGAAGTAACATGCTATTACAACTTGCTCTCCACAATATTTATCGCAGATCACAACTGATTGAATATATGTACCATCGATATCTGGCGCAATCAGTACCAGTCAGGAGATCACCATTCGTATGATGGGCACCAAGGCCAACGATAAGGGTCCCAGGTGTAGGGAGGTTCATCATCCCAATCGTGATGACCCCAGCCATGACCCCAACCATGACCCCAACCATGACCCCAGCCACCGCGACCACCTCGGCCACCGCGACCACCTCGGCCACCGCGACCACCAGAGCCGCCAGAGCCGCCAGAGCCGCCAGAACCAGGTAGTGGAACTCCACCGTATACCGTAGCCAGGTCTGTATCGGTCAATACAAGTTCTCCGGCTGGATTCTCTGGGAGCATGGCAAGTTCTTCACTGCCCAGGCTCTGGCGATATGCTTCGTCTTTCCATGCACGTGCAATATCGAGTTTCATGTAAATGTTTTCCTTTCTCTTCAAAAAGAGATCTATGAAATTTGTCCATGGCACAATGGAATGTCAGATTCTGACGAGTAGCGCATGTCTACAGCTTACTCTTCGTCCTGCAGACTTACATAAACAGCATATATACCGCTTTTATAGAACCTTCCACGCCATTTTGCGTGCCTAAATATATTATACTGATAGGGAAAATATATAAAGTGGAATATACTATTGAATATTTAAAATAATAAGGAGAACGATATATATTTGATTGTTTAGTAAATATATGTCTGATTATTGCAAAGTTTATATTTTATCATGTATAAAAAAAGTGCGAATGCAATAATCACATCCGCACAGGGTTATTGAGAAAGGATTGATGTTTCTCTGCTTGCTCTAAGTTATATGAAACTTGATCTCATTGTTATCCATCTGGTGTTTTATCAGTTGAGCGTAGTAACCGTTCTTTGCCTGAAGCTCGCGATGTGAGCCTCGTTCTATGATCTTCCCCTGGTCCAGGACCAGGATCAGGTCAGCGTTACGGATGGTACTCAGGCGGTGAGCAATGATGATCTGCGTGCAGGCAAGATACTGTAAATTCTGCTCGACTTTGCGTTCGGTAATCACATCCAGGT
>WNFY01001457.1_pt1 | contig 22264 bp, 13 predicted proteins | sample 5400091 | NCBI WGS metagenome assembly WNFY01 (sample SAMN13153364, study PRJNA577476) | soil metagenome | isolation source: 60 cm soil or saprolite under grassland replicate 1 | place: USA:California | collected 2016-06-15
GAAGGAAAAAATGAGGGTGATTGCCAGGTAATTTGCTTTGGGCTTAGACATATGTGATTTCGCGTTGGCGGTGGATCGATTTAATTCGAATTGGTCGCCGTTCGATATTGAGCGAACGAAAAATGCCAGATTTTGAAATGCACGATCTTGACCCTTGCCCGATGCCATCAACGTTGCAAGCGCCAGCGAACCGAGAATTACAGCCGCGAGCCCAACGAGGGTATGCCGGAACGGCCGCAGGTCTGATCAGCAAAATTCTCGGAACCACAGATGAAGGCGCTAATGGGATGAATCTGCGAAGGACAGACTCCTTAACGCCTCGTAAATTATTCATCTGGATACGATCGACCCTGCTCGTGCGGATCGCCGCGGCGTGGGGCGAGGCGGTGGGGTCGGATGACGCCTTGGTGTAGGGTGAGGCCTTGGCGTAGGGGTTGAGCTTGGAGTTGGCGTCGGAGTAGCAGTCGGTGTTGGTGTAGCTGTCGGTGTCGCAGTCGCCGTGGGCGATGCTGTTGGGGTAGCCGTAGGAGCGGGAGTGGGAGTGGGAGTTACTGTAGGGGTAGCTGTTGGCGTTGGGGTAGGAGCGGAGCACTGTTGCAAAGCCCCGATGAAATTTCCCAACGGCCTGGGGTCATTTCCAACCGTGACGGTCGCCACCACCGTGTTGGTGGAGGTGTCGATAACCGAGACGTTGTTGCTGAGAGCGTTGGCCACATAGGCGCGGGTACCGTCCGGGGTTATCGCCACACCGTAAGGAGCATCCCCCGCCGGGACGGTAGCCACCACGGTATTAGTCGAGGTGTCGATGACCGAGACATCGTTGCTGGTAAAGTTGGCGACGTAGGCGCGGGTGCCATCCGGAGTTATCGCTACGCCGTAAGGGGCATTTCCCACTGCGACGGTGGCCACCACCGTATTGGTAGAGGTGTCGATAACCGAGACGCTGCCGCTGAATTCGTTCGAGATATAGACGCGGCTACCGTTCGGGTTTACTGCCACGCCGTAAGGGAAGGTCCCAACAGCGACGGTGGCCACCACCGTATTAGTGGAGGTGTCGATGACTGAGACGCTGTCTTCTTGATCGTTGGTGACATAGGCGCGGCTACCATCCGGCGTTATTGCTACGCCGTAAGGGACACTCCCTACCTGGACGATGGCCACCACGGTATTACTTGACGTGTCGATGACCGAGACGCTATTGGCGGTAGGGTTGGTGACATAGGCGTGGCCACCATCCGGAGTTATCGCCACGCCATAAGGGGTATTCGCCAGCGCGACCGTGGCTACGACGGTATTGGTGGAAGTGTCGATGACCGAAACGTCGCTGCTGAAAGCGTTGGCGACATAGGCGCGGGTGCCATTCGGATTCACCGCTACGCCGAAGGGGCTGCTCCCCACAGCGACGGTGGCCACCACGGTATTAGTGGAGGTGTCAATGACCGAGACGTCGTTGCTGTCAGCATTCGAAATGTAAGCGAGAACCGCACATGGTGTCGACGTAGGAGTAGGTGTCGGAGTTCCCGTTGGCTCAAGATAAAGATAGACGTGGCCCGCATCATAGGTGACTTGTGGTACGAAACCTTGGCCTGGTGAATAATCGATGTTGACACTGGCGAACGTTGAGCCGTTTAGACCGCCTCCAGCTTGTAGCAGAGTGTACTGCGTCCCCGGGGTAAAGGGTCCGCCGGAAAGTGTCACTCCCAACTGCCCATTGAGTGTGACCGCACCTTGAACGGCGACGTTCCCGGCACCCGCTGGTGTTACAGTGACCAATGTGCTGGCAGTAGCCCCGAATATAAGATTGCCCCCAATCGACATCGTTTGTTCGGGTGCAAGCGTGCCCTCCATTGTTGTCGTTGAGCTGTTCGTGATAGAGCCGCTACCCGTCAAGGTACCCGGAGTCCATACGTTGACGCTACCGGCACTGACCGTTCCGCCGTTATCGACGTGCAGCAGGCCTGTACCACCGGCTCCACTAACATTGCCTCCAATCGACAACACGCCGCCAGTGCTGAAGAGCGAGTCGGGGCCGGAAACATTGAGCGTTCCGTTCGCCCCCGCACTGAAGCCGACATTGGCGAATGTGCCGTTCGTCATGTGGCCACCGCCGGTCAGGCTCAGTGTTCCTTGACCATCAAAGCCAACGTACAGGCCGGCGTTGTTGTGCCAGGTGGAGCCCGTGCCGTCGAGTGTCGCGCTGCTCTGTGAGGCGGTCGCGTAGCCGATGTAAGCGAAGCTACCATTGGAAGTCACCTGGCCGCCATTGCTAATATTGAGAATGCCATTGCCATTGTTCCCGACATAGAAAAAGCCGTTGTTGGTCCAGATTGACCCGGTTCCGGTGATATCCACGGTTCCGTCTGATCCAAAATCGTAACCAAGATAACCGGTGCCGTTGGTTACTGTGCCGCCGTTGGTGACATTGAGAACGCCGGTGCCGGAACGGCCAACGGAAAGGTCGGAGCCGTTGGTCCACGTGGAGCCAAGCCCATCGACCGTTACTGTTCCGCTCGAGTGACCCGGGGACTCAGGAAAATAACCAAGATAGCCGAACACATCTGAGACTGTCGCGCCGTTGCTGATCGTCAAGGTGCCAGTCCCGTAGCCGATGTAGAGTTCAAAGCTGTTAGTCCAGGTAGAACCGCTTCCGTCGACTGTTACAGAGCCGTTGACGCCGTTCTCGGAATGTATCGTATAGCCGATTTCGCCGCTGGTATCCGACACGTCCGCGCCGTTGGTGATGCTGAGCGTGCCGCTCCCGCCATAGCCAACAGCAAGGTCGCTGCTCACGCTAAGCGCACCAGAGCCTGAAGTATTCAGGTTCCCAATATCAGGAACATCAAAACCGAGAAGAATGCTCTGAGCGACCGCGCCACTTGCCATGATTTGAGCAGTTCCATCGTTGTTGATCTGAGCTTGTGCGCTGGAATTTGGAACGCCTGCGGACCAGTTAGTCCCAAGAAACCAATCACCGCTGCCATCGGTCCAAATCGTTTGCGTTACGCCGATCGCTGGCAGTATAAGGAGAAAGAAAAACGTCAAAGTGGCGCGCTTCGCGAGCCGCAAGCAGTGCTGGACTTTGCCCACGACTCGGGTGGCGTTACTGGATTGTTTCATAGGAGATTCCATTGGTTGGGTAATCATTGGGTTGGATGTTCTAGGTGATAGTCATTGCCCTTTCAGCGAGCCGCGCTCCGTGCCTCTAAGGATTTGAAGGGCTTGGGCGAGGCGGCGGAGTTGGACGGGGTCTCGGCGATGGATGAGGTCTTGGCGTCTGGGTCGGAGTTGGAGTAGGTGTAGGCGTCGCTGAGGGAGTCACCGTTGGAGTAGGCGTGGGCGTTGCCGATTGGGAGTACTTTACGGTTGTATAGTCGTAATCGGTGCCAACACCCGTACTGTAACCAGTAACGAGGACGTTGTGCTCATGATCGACAGCAATCGCATAAGTCCCATCGTAGCTGTGGGCGGGTCCGTCGTACAACCTTGCCCACTGTTCGGTCCCTGCGGTATCGTACTTTATCGTTGCAAAGTCGGAAGCGCCTCCGCTGAAGACGAATCCGCTAACATATACGTTTGCCAAATCATCCAACGCAATCGAGATCAGCACTCCACCGCTCTGGTCTGGGCCGTTGAAAGAAGCTGACCATAACAAATCTCCGTTGGTTGAATACTTAAGCGTAACGCACTCCAAGCCGGTAGCAGTAGTATGATTGCCGGTGATGTATGCGTTGCCCTCCCCATCAACGGCCACAGCCTGACCCGCGTCATAGCCGTTTCCCGGTCCGTTATAGCTTTTTATCCAAAGAACGTCTCCATCCGGCGAGTATTTTATTGTTGTAATGTCATTATCGGAACCTGTTTCGACGCTTTGGCCGGTAACATAAATATTTCCCGAAGGATCCAGTGCCAGCCAGTAGGCATAATCGTTGTCATCTGCGGAGCCATTATACCTCCTGACCCAGAGTTCGTCTCCATCCGGGCTGTATTTGATGGTGGTATAATCGTGCAGACTGTTTGCGCCGCCGCTCCATCCGGTGATGTAGGAATTGCCAGAGCCATCCACGACCACGCAGTTTGCATAGTCAATTGTGCTGGCGTTGCCGTTATAACGCGCTGACCATTGGAAGTTGCCCGCGGAATCGTACTTGAGCGTTATGAATTCGCCATCTGTAAAGCCATCGCTCATGAAACCTGTCGTGAAGACATTGCCTTGCTTGTCCAGGGCAATTGAATAGGCATAGGCGCTATAGTTGGCCACCGGGCTGGTCCAGCGCTGCGTCCATACTCTGTTTCCGTTGCTGTCGTATTTCAGAATGAAAATGTCGAACGTCGCGGGGTTATCTCCGTTCCCGAATCCGCCGACGTAGGCGTTCCCGTCCTGGTCAACTGCGAGCGTATAGCCGTAATCGGTGCCGGTAGCAGATCCAGCGTAGGTGTCTTCCCAAAGGACATCGCCGTCAGGGGAATACTTTACCGTATGGCAATCTTCATTACCTGCCGAGGTTTCAATCCATCCGGTAACATAGACGTTTCCTGTCGCGTCTGTTGCAACATCGTGCCCATGGTCGCTTCCGCTAGCGGGGCCGTTAATTCGGCGAACCCACGCTTCTGTGACGCTTCCGTGCGGAGCAGGACCTGAAGGGAGCTGTTGTCTTTGTGGCTTGTTACTACTGGTGCGTCCAGCGCCATGCACAACGAACGCTGTCAGAACGATCCCGGCCGCGGTCAACCCAGTTAAAATGCTAAGATTAGAAAAGGCGAATTGGGTCTGTTTCATTTTCATACTGGTATCGACAACTCTGCCGTTCATTGTTCGTTAATGTCTCTATTGACCGAGGAATAATGGCGGGCTTGGGCGCGGCCGTGGAGTGGGTCGAGGCCTGGGTGTTGGGATAGGTCTTGGTGTAGGCGTTCCCGTAGCAGTTGGAGTTGCTGTCGGGGTAGACGTCGGCGTAGGCGTAGGACTGGGAGTCGCGCTCGGCGTTGCAGTAGGCGTAGCTGTTGGTGTGACGGTAGGCGTCGGCGTAATTGTAGGTGTCGCGGTTGGCGTGGCTGTCGGAGTAGGAGTAGGAGTAGGAGTTGGTGTAGGTGTTGGGGTAGGTCCGAATTCCGATAACGGTCGCTGCCAGAGACCACCGCCATAGGTGCCGGTAAAGAGATTGGTGTCCTTGATTGTAAAACAACGAATATTGGTGTTGATCAGTCCGGGACTGACAGGATTCCAGTTCGAAGCTAAATCAGTTGAAAGGTACACTCCGCCGGGTTCGACGTTGCTGCTTCCAGCACCTGCGAACAAATTGGTGTCGCTGTCGATAAACGCATAGATGCTGCTGCTCGTTAATCCGTTATTAACCGGCACCCATGTGTTACCATCATCAGTGGAACGAAAGACTCCACCTAATGTTCCTGCGAAGAGATCATTGCCATTAATCCAGAGGGCGTTGACGAAGGTATTAGTTATCCCCGCATTGACCGGATTCCAGGTTAGCCCGCGATCGGACGATCGGAATACGCCGCTGCTCCAGGAAGCGATGAAAATGTAGTTATTGTTATATGTAATTGAGGCGATCAGGGGCGCCCCCTGAATAATGCCTCCTGGTGTCCAGGTGGTGCCGTCATCTGTGGAAAAGAAAACACCACCACCCCAACTTCCCGCAAACAGGTCCTGCTGATTCCCATTGGGAATAACAGCCATGGACCAGATAAGTGGCACAGTTATTCCAGAAGTGGCGGAAACCCACGTTGCGCCGTTGTCGGTAGAGCGAAAAACTCCATCACCCATGGTTCCCGCGAAAAAGCTGGCACCGCCCTTGCCGTTCGGCCTGGCGGCCATGGAATAAACGAACTCGTTGATCAGTCCGACGTTGTCCCAGTTAGCACCGCTGTCCGTGGAAAGAAAGACGCCGCCCCCGCCGGTGCCGACAAAGAAGTTTTGTTCGTCAATGGCAAAGGAACGGATGTCCCCCGCCGTCATTCCAGTGCTGGACCATGTCCAGTTTGCGCCACTGTCCGGTGTCCGGTACACACCGCTGCCCCAGGTCCCAGCAAACAGCTCCGAGCCGCTAGCTTCCAGAGAGAAGATATACCGGTTCGTCAGGCCCGAACTGACGGGTGCCCAGGAAGTGCCATTGTCCGTCGTTCGGAAAACGCCACCCTCAGTGCCGGCAAAAAGATCTGTTCCGGAAGCCCCCAGGGAATGGATGAAAAGACTGGTTAAGCCGGAATTAACTTGTGTCCAATTGCTGCCATTATCAGTGGAGAGGAAAACGCCGTCATTAGTGCCGGCGAAAACATCGTCACCGCTAACAGTCAGCGCAGCAATAGTAAGGTTTGTTAAACCGTTGTTGACCGCATTCCACGACGCGCCGTTATCGGTGGAGAGGTAAACTCCACTGCTTGAGGTGCCGGCAAAAATACTGGTACCGTTAACGACAAGTGCAAGAATGTGATCGACTGGCAGACCGTTACTGACCCTTGTCCAGTTATCGCCATTATTAGTGGAAAGAAAAACGCCGCCATTTCCATTTAGGGTGTCGGTGCCTGCAAAAAGATTAGAACCGCTGACTGCAAAACAATTAACAGAGGAGTTTGTTAAACCTGAGCTTGCCAGTGTCCAGTTTGCACCGTTGTCCGTTGACCGGAAGACACCACCGTCGATGCCGCCGTAGAGGGTAGTAGTCCCGGCGAAAAGACTTGTGCCGGAAACGGCCAGGGAATTGACGTAGGGATTCGTCAACCCATTGTCTAAGGGCATCCAACTGGAGCCGTTATCGGTGGAAAGGAAGACGCCGCCGCCTCTGGTCGCTGCGAACAGATTCGATCCATTGGCAAGGATATCCATCACTGTGGCGCTCCAAGGACCGTTGGAACGCGTCCAGTCTGCATCGGATTTAGTTGGCAGGAAGGCGAGTGCTCCCAGAGCTGCGCAAAGGAGTAAAACAGATTTCTTCATAGGATTTTAATTGTCTTGAGCTGACAGTTCTCCCTCGCATTTGTGAGAGCGGGCAACTTGTGAGAGCGAGCGCAGCATTCGCTGAGGTACTGCAAGAAATTCCGCGCAAGGTTACGCGGAAAATGACTTCGCCACGTTAAATCGTGACTCGTTGAATCGGACAAATCTGCTCCTGTGCGGCCCCATGAAGGCCTGACTCGGAACCGATGTAACGGTTTAACGCATCACGTCCGTATCCCCGGGCGCGAGTGAGGCAACGATCTTTTCGAAGCAAGGGTCGCCACGCAACGGATCCCAAAAGGGCAGCAATTTTAGTTGGCCGTAACTGAGGCTGTTTGGTCGCCGCATGGCGGCGCTGAGCCTTTCGCAAGCGAGTTCCTTGTCACCCGCCCAGGCAGCGATCATCGCGAAATACTGGTCCATCGCTTCGCCGTTGATGGCATCTTCTTCCATTGGCACAAGCTCGACTGCATGCCGGCCCTCTTGCAGCGCTTCATTTTTCCGCCCGAGAGCTGCGTCGATTAATCCGAGAACACAAAGCGCCGGACCGTAGTTCGGTTGGGCAGCAAGGATCTTCTCCTGTTCCGCGCGCGCCGCGATAAAAGCGGAGCGTGCTTTCTCCTGATCTTTTGTCATGCGAGCGATAAGGCCTTCTATGAAGGGACGACTAAACTGCACAACATCGTCGCTAAGTGGGGTTTCTCCCAACGCATTCAGGGCGTTTTCAGCAGTAACGGTGTCGCGCTCCATCAGTGCGCAAAGCAACCAGGTATCAGCGATGGACGGTAGTGCGGTGGGATTTTTAGACCGAATTGAATCGATCAATTGATGTAATTTTCGGGTGTCGGCTTTCCAATCCAATTCCACGAATGCACGAGCCAGCTGGTTAATCACGTTTGGTTCCACGGCTATCGCGCGATCCAATGCCGATGCCGCTTCGGGGTAACGCCGCAGATGTCCATAGCTGATGGCAATCTGTCGCAGGGCAAAGAAATTCCGCGGGTCGAGATCTAACGCGCGCTCGAGATTTCGGGTCGATTCTTCCCAGCGGCCCTGGCGTCTTTGAATGTAGCCTTTCATCTCGAATACCCGGGCGTTGTTAGGCAACTTTTGTCCGGCAATTTCGAGTGCAGCGAGAGCCGCCTTATAATTTAGATGTCCTCGATAGAGATTTTCCGCTTCCGCCAGGCGTGCTTCACCCGAATCGGGGCGGAGACGAAATGCTGTTTTGATGGCCTCTTCTGCCAATGCGAGACGCGCCGGGGTGTGATCGTCACGAAAAAAATAAAGAAGATCATGAGCATAGGCGAGCTCACAATAGGCTTGGAAGAACGAGGGATCACGGGCGACTGCCTGGTTGAGTAGATCGACTGCCTGCAACAACTTCGATTCCCCACCCGTCGTAGAACTCACCCAGAGGAGAAGGTTTTTGGCACGAGCGAACAGGTCGAAGGCCATCAGGTCCGTGGTAATTGGCTGCTCAATGGCCAGTGATTCGGCCGCTGAGATTTTTGCGTTAAGCTGGCCGGCAACCTTTTTTGCTATCTCACTCTGAATCACAAACAGGTCGTTCAAATCAAAATCGTATTGTTCGGCCCAGACGTGAGTATCGGTGCGCGTGTCGATGAGCTGCGCATTCATATGAGCCCGCGCTCCGGCTTTCCGCACACTCCCCTCCAGTACGTGGGAGACTCGAAGGGCTTCTCCGATCTGGTGAATGTTTCGTTTACCGCGATATTCCATCACGCTCGTGCGGCTGATCACTTTTAGGCCGGCCACCTTCGCCAGCTTGGTCAAAATGTCGTCCTGAATACCGTCGGCGAGAGATCCGTCCTCTTTCTCGGGACTTAGATTTTCAAATGGCAGCACGGCAATTCCAGTAGCCGGCGGAGGACGAAACAGTTCGCTTTTCCAAACGATCACACCGATTGCCGTTGCCAAGGCGACTAATGAAGCCAGAAGACCGGCAACAGCGGGATTTCGCCGCACCCATTTCCGCCCGCGGGCCAACATCCTGGTGTGCCGCGCCTGAATCGGTTCATGTTTGAGCCAACGCTCAAGGTCTTCGGCCAGGTCGAGAGCAGAGGAATAACGGCGTTGCGGATCTTTCTCCAGGCATTTCAGGCAGATGGTCGCCAGGTCGCGATCCAGTTTGGGGTTCCACAGCCGTGGGTGTCGTGGTTCACTTTCGAGCAGTGACCGGATTGTCTCGTAGCTTGTTCCTCCAGCGAACGGTGGATGGCCAGTAAGGAGGTGGTATAGCACCGCACCAAGTCCATACACATCAGTCGCGCTTGTTAGCTGGGTGTTATTCCCCTTTGCTTGTTCCGGGGCCATGTAGCTGGGTGTGCCCAGCGCTTCGGTGGTGCGTGTGACTGTGCTCTCTCTCTCGACCAAGCGCGCCAGCCCAAAGTCGGTGAGATGTGGATCGCCTTTTGCGTCTATCAGGATGTTTCCCGGCTTTATGTCGCGATGGAGAACGCCGCGCTGGTGCGCATAGTGCAACGTTCGCGCCAGCCTTGCGATGATCTCCGCCCCCCGGTGCGGTGACATCTGCTCCCTTCCGGCGACTTCATTGAGTGGGCCGCCTTCGATCAGTTTCATGCTGAAATAGCAGGAGCCGTCGCGCTCTCCGATCTCATAGATGGGAACGATGCAGGGATGATCGAGACTGGCTGCCGCTTCGGCTTCGAGGTGGAAACGCTTCAGGTGCCTTTCGGTCGCCCACGGACCAAGGCCGACGATTTTCAACGCGACCGTGCGGTTGAGACTCTTCTGTCGCGCTCGATAAACAATTCCCTGCCCGCCGCGGCCCATTTCCTCCAGTAATTCATAATCGCCAAAGTCGGCCAACCGGTGTCCTTGAAAGGCAGCCCGGTTTTTGTGGGGCATTCGTCTCGAATTTGACTCGCGCGCATCTTTAGAGCTGATCGCCTCCTCGTCTTCCTCATTGAACAGACCACTCTCTAACAGGCATGCGCTGCAAAATTCCTGCGGCGCGTCGGCGAGAAATCTTGCGCCGCATTTTCCACAGAACCGGTTGGCGATCTTCATTCTAATGTTCCAATTGTCCATCGCCTCAAAAGACTAATGCAGGAAATTCTCGAACAGGTTACGCGCGCAAGACAGCAACCAGATGGCGCAACTCGTCTTCTATATCTCCCGGCGCTATCACCGTGTGGGCGATTTCGTCGTGCAATAATTCGCGGTAACGCTGACGCAGCCGATGGAAAGCTTGTTTCACCGCGTTTTCTGTCATCCCAAATTCATCGGCGATCTCGGCTTGAGAAGGGCGATCGGGCTCGTCAGTGAGCAATTTCTTCAACCGCTCAAACAACGCTGCTTTACCAACCGCACGATATTCGTCGCTCAGGCGAGCGAGTACTTCCTCCAAGACAGTCAGAGCCCAGCGACGCTCGTAAATTTGATCCGCACTCAACGTGTCCATCGGGGCCAGATCCGTGCCTTCGTGGTCGCCTAGCGCGTCTAGTGGAACCAATCGACGGCCCTCGCCACGCTTAATTGTCAGGGCGCGATGTCGCTCATTCGTCAGAAAGTGTTTTAGCGATACAAGCAAATAAGAGCGCAAACGACCTTTCTCCCTGCGAACAGTCTCCAGATCTCGCCGCTCCAGCAGCAATGCAAAAAAACCCTGAGTGAGATCCTCTGCTTCCTCGGATCCGGTCCCTTGTCGCCTGATGAAACTGTAAACAGGTCGCCAGTAAGTTCGGCAAAGTTTCTCCAGCGCTTCCTGTGCCGCCGGCGATTGACTCTGGGCCTCCAGCACTATGCTCCAGTGTGTCGTCGCAAACGCGACTGCGCCATTTTGTGCGCCTAAATGCGTCCCACTTCGTGAACCCCAGTCATCCACGCTGTAATCCAAGTGAAGTAGAGCAAAAATCAAGTCTGGATTGCTGGGCCATTGTCTTGGTTCAGTTCCAGCGTGTAATTCCTGGAACCCTGCAATTTCAATTAGAGATTCTTCAAGAAATCGAAATCCCGAGCCGGGGCTTCGAGTTTGATGTCGTGAAACGATGGGCTGGCGGAATTATGCACCACGTTACAAACGTTCTGGCTAGCCCGGTCGCGGTCAGCGACCATTGCTACAACTAATCACGCCCGAGGCGGTGTAGGGCGAGGCAATGGAGTCGGCCGAGGTCTGGGCGTCGGAGTAGTTCTGGGTGTTGCACTCGGTGTTGGTGTCACCGTGGGACTTGGCGTGGAACTCGGAGTAGCTGTTGGAATGGGCGTCGCCGTGGGGGTTGGCGTAGCCGTCGGGGTTGCAGTAGGAGTAGGCGTTGAACTGGGTGTTACAGTCGGTGTAGGTGTGACTGTAGCTGTTGGAGTTGGAGTAGCACTGGGACTCGCCGTAGGTGTAGCTGTCGGCGTTGGAGTAGCACTTGGACTCGCTGTAGCTGTTGGCGTGGGAGTGGGCGTTGCTGTGATCCTTCTCATGATCGCGCCAAAGGTGCCAACTGCCGTTCCGTGATCTGGATCCGGAAAAGAAACCCCCCAAAATCCTTCCGCGTCTCTAGTTTGTTCTACACTCCAGGTATTTCCGCCGTCTGTTGTTCTGAAAATTGTGCCCCCGGAAACGGCCGATCCATTGTTAGCATCGGCAAAGGAGACCGCCCTGAGCGTAAATGTTCCAGGGGGTGTGTGATTAACCCAGGTGTTTCCTCCATCGGTTGTAAGGAGGATTATGCCGTCACCGGTTTCAAGCGATCCACCAACTGCGACACCGTGGTTGGCATCGGTGAAGGAAACCCCGTTAAGATCAAAAGTAGTACCACTGGTTTGGCTCACCCACGTGCTTCCGCCATTAGTTGTTCTGATGATTGTTCCGTTTTCACCGACTGCCGTCCCGGTATCTGTGTCCGTAAAAGAAACCCCAAAAAGGATAGTGGCAGCCGCTAGCCCGCTAGCCTCAGCCACCCAGGTATTTCCTCCGTCTGTCGTTCTTAAAATTAGAGCGCCGTCTAATGCTTCCGGGCCCTGTCCAACAGTGGTTCCGTTATTTGCGTCGGTGAAAGAAATCCCGAAATAGCCGGTGAACCCGTGGGTATGTTGAATTACCCAATTAGCCCCTCCATCCGTAGTTCCGAGAATCGTGCTATAACCGGACGCATGGCCGTGATTTTCGTCGGTAAAAGAAACCGATAACAGTTCGCTTGTTGTTCCGCTTACCTGGCTAATCCAAGTGTTTCCACTGTCGCTTGTTCTAAGAATTGTGCCGCTTGAACCGACTACCGTTCCCGTAGATGGATCGGTGAAGGAAACACTATCCATACGATCTGTCGTTGTTCCATTGGATTGGAACACCCAGTTGTTGCCGCCATCCGTAGTTCTAATGATTTCACCGGCTATGCCGACACAGGTTCCGTTATTTGCATCGGTGAAGAATACTCCCTGGAGCAAGTTTGGCGTTCCACTTGTTTGCTCAATCCAGGTGTTTCCTCCATCCGTCGTTCGCACGATTGCTCCTGAACTGCCAACAGCGGTTCCGGTTTCTGTGTCGGTGAAGGACACCGCGGAAAATTGTGCAACGCTTCCGTTGTATTGATTAACCCACGTGGCGCCACCGTCAGTCGTTCTTAGGATTACAGCGATTCCGGTGTTGAAATCAGCGCCAACGGCAGTTCCGTTATTCGCGTCCGTGAACGAAACTCCCAGAAGGTCTCCCGTTGTTCCACTTGACTGCTGGACCCAATTAGCTCCGCCATCAGTTGTTCTTAGTATTATGCCGCCACCTCCAACGATGGTTCCATTGTTGGCATCTGTGAAAGTAATCCCATAATAGAAAGCAGGTGGTCCTGTTTGTGAGACCCAGGTATCGCCGCCATCTGTCGTCCTTAGAATCAGCGCCGCGCCAAGATTAAAATCGACGCCTATAATGGTCCCGGTGTTTGCATCTGAAAACGAGACTCCTGTGATCCACCCCGCCGGGTTGCTATACTTCGTGACCCAGGTGTTTCCACCATCTGTGGTCCTGACAACGGCTGCGCCACCGGCACCAAGATTGAGGCCCCCTGCCATTCCGGTATTTGCATCGGTAAAGGAAACGCCCAGCAGGTTGATCCCCGTCCCCTCGTATCCGCTCGTTTGAATGGTCCAATGTGTGCCTCCATCTGTCGTTCTAAGAATTGTACCTCCCTCACCAACTGCCGTTCCAACATTTGCATCAGTAAAGGAAACCGCCGCAAGAGGATTGCCCTGAGGAAGGGGCTTTTGCCAGATCCACTCGGAGGTCGCGCCTTCCGGAGTCTTCTTCGCCTGGACAAGCGCATCCAAGAATGCACCAAAACCACGGAGCGCTACGAAGATGCTAGCTAACACGACGACGAGACCGATTAACACACGAACATTGAAGAAGGCGGATTGACCTTTGGATTTCTTTTTCATAGCTGGAGTTTTAGGTTGAAGTGCAGTTTTCCCTGGAGCGGCGGAACTGTGTGCAAAATAATGAACAATGTAGTTCAGTTTTCACGTCGTACGGGGTAGCCAGTGAGGTATTGCGTAAAAATCGGCACGAGGTTACGCGAAAAAAGTTTGATAGATCTTGGATTGTTGGAAGAATTAACCCCATTCCCACCAAAATCTTGGACACGATCCGATTTGCCCTGCCTAAAGTCGGTTAGCCTTTAACGAACTGCGTTTGACATTTTCTTTGGGGCCAGGACGGCGACCATTTTTTCGAAGCGCGGGTCGCCCCGCAGCGGGTCCCAGAACGGCAGCAGTTTCAACCGACCGTAGGTAGCGGAGACGGGAGGACCAACCAGCCTGGCTAGTTGTTCGCATGCGAGATCTTTATCCCCAGCCCACGCCGCAATCATTGCCAGATACTCGATCAGGACCGGACCATTGACTGCATCTTTTTCGGTCGGAAGAAGTTCGACAGCGCGCCGGCCTTCTCGTAATGCCTCCTCTTTCCGCCCAAGAGCAGCATCGATTAAACCAAGCACGCACAGCGGTGGGCCGTAATTTGGCTGAGCGTGGACAATTCCCTCCTGCCGCGCACGTGCGGCGGTGAAAGCTGCTCGCGCCGCTTCATCATCGTTTACCATACGAGCGATAACACCTTCCAAGAATGGACGATTAAACTCAACGACCTCGTCACTGAAGGGCGTTTCACCCAGTGCCAAGAGGGCCTCTCTTGCGGCAGCGGCGTTGCGCTCGATCAGTGCACAAATAAACCAGGCATCAGCAATGCTTGGCACCGTAGCCGGATCGGCAGCCCGAACCGAGTCCACCAATTGACGCAAGGGTCGGATATCGGCTTTCCACTGTAATTCTACATTCGCGAGCTCTAGCTTCGTGTGGATGTCATCCGGCACGACGGCGAGTGCGCGGGCCCAGGCTGATTTTTCCTCGGAGTAGCGCCCGACTCCTCTTAGACTGAGGGCAATTTGCTGTAAGAGCAGGACGTTGCGCGGGTCAAGATCGGCCGCTCGCATGAGGCTAAGCAATGCCTCTTCCTGTTTACCTTGGCGGCGCTGGATGTATCCTTTTAGCTCCAGTGTCTGGGAATTGTTAGGCAGAGTCTGACCAGCTATATTCAACTCAGCGAGCGCCCCGTCATAATCGAGGTATCCGCGATAAAGATTCTCTGCACGGGCAAGGTGTGCCTCGCCCGCATCCGGCCGCAGACGAAGAGCCGTCTGGATCGCCGCTTCGGCAAGCGCCAGGCGCGTAGGCGCGTGATCGTAACCAAGGTGATAGAGACGATCATGAGTGTGAGCAAGCTGACAATATGCGTGAAAGAACGACGGGTCATGCATGACTGCCTGTTCCAGTAGATTGGCAGCCTCCAGCAAATTAGCTCTTCCACTAACGTGGGCGCTCGTCGTCAAAAGGAGATCTTTCGCCCGTGTGTAGAGATCGAAGGCGGTGAGATTGGCGGTCGGTGGCTCTTCAATGGCTAGTTTCTCAGCGGTAGAGATTTTGGCGTGGAGCTGTCCAGCGACTTTTTGCGCGATCTTACTCTGGATGGCGAACATTTCATTCAGATCGCCTTCATATTGTTCCGCCCAAATGTGAGTGTCGGTGCGAGTATCGATCAACTGCGCGTTCATATGAAGTCGACCTCCATCCTTACGGACGCTGCCCTCCAGCACGTGTGACACCCGCAGGGCCTCGCCGATCTGGCGAATGTTCCGTTTACCGCGATATTGCATGACGCTCGTGCGACTGATAACTTTGAGGTCAGCAATTTTCGCCAGCTTGGTCAAAATGTCGTCCTGAACACCATCGGTAAAGGATCCGTCCTCTTTGTCATGACTCAAGTTCTCAAATGGCAACACTGCGATTCCAGTTGTTGTCGGAGGTCTGACAGGTTCGCTTTTCCAAACCATCACACCCACTGCTACGCTCAGGGCAACCAAAGAAACCACACAAAGCGCCGTCGTCGGGTTTCGTCGCAGCCATTTCGTTCCGTGGGTGAGGACTCCAACACGTCGCGCCTGAATTGGTTCGTGTCGCAGCCACCGCTCAAGGTCCTCGGCTAAGGCGAGGGCAGAAGAGTAGCGGCGTTGTGGATCTTTCTCGAGGCATTTCAGGCAGATCGTTGCCAAGTCTCGATCTACCTTCGGATTCCACACGCGCGGTTGTTGCGGCTCGGTCTCCAAAACGAGCCGAACCGTTTCAAAGGTTGTTCCTCCAGCAAAGGGTGGATGGCCGGTAAGCAATTGGTAAAACACAGCGCCAAGTCCATAAACATCAGTTGCGTTTGTTACCTTGGTGTTATTACCCCTTGCTTGTTCCGGTGCCATGTAGCTCGGCGTGCCCAGCACCTCCATTGTATGGGTCACGGTGCTTTCAGTCTCGATTAACCGTGCCAGTCCAAAATCGGTAAGATGTGGTTCACTGTTTGCATCAAGCAAAATATTTCCGGGTTTGATGTCGCGATGCAGGATGCCGTGCTCGTGTGCATAATGAACGCTGCGCGCCAACTTCGCGATGAGTTCCGCCGCTTGCCGCAGCGGTATCGGTTGATGTCTGACAACTTTATCGAGTTGCCCGCCTGCAATTAGTTTCATACTGAAGTAGCAGCAACCGTCGCGCTGCCCAACTTCATGAATTGCGACGATGCATGGGTGATCTAGGCTGGCAGCAGCTTCCGCTTCCAAACGAAAGCGCTTGAGATGCGCCTTCGTGGCCCAGCGACCAAGTCCAATGACTTTCAATGCAACGGTACGGTTGAGACTTTTTTGTCGCGCCCGATAGACCACGCCCTGACCGCCACGGCCAATTTCCTCCAGCAGCTCATAGTCCCCCAATACTCCCGGCGCCTCCATGCAGCCCGCTGTTTTTTTACTATCAACGACACTACTTGAATCAATCGTTTGCACATCGTCAGCGGCTACAGATGCGTCCTCCAGCAGGTCAAGTCCACTTTCGAGAAGACAACCCGGACAAGCTCCTTCCGGTGCATCCGCCAGAATTTCGGTGCCGCACTTTGTGCAAACTCTGATTACGTCTTTCATCGTCGAGAAGTCGCTCGCGTGTTTTCCTTTCGTACTGCGCAAAATTTCATCACAGGTTACGCGCGCACCACGGCGATTAGATGCCGTAGCTCATCTTCGATCTCGTTTGGCATGGCGACTGTCTGGGCAATTTCGTCTCGCAACAACAGCTGATAACGGTGGCGGAATCGGTGGAACGCTTGTTTCACTGCGTTCTCCGTCATTTGGAATTTACTGGCTATCTCGGCTTGCGACGGCCGATTCGGTTCGTCCATGAGCAATTTCTTCAACTGATTAAATAACTGCATATTGCCAGCGCTGCGATACTCATCTCGCAATCGTGCCAGCACTTGCTCCAGAAGCGTCAACGCCCAGCGACGTTCGTAAATTTGGTCGGCAGTCAGTCTGTCACTCGGTTCAGGACTGGTGCATTGGTTATCACGAAGCTCATCTAACCGAACCAACCATTTTCCCTTGCCTCGCTTCGCTGCCATGGAACGGCGCCGCTGGTCAGCAAGAAAATGTTTGAGCGAGACCAGCAGGTAAGAACGAAGTCGGCCCCTTTCCTTGCGGACACTCTCCAGATCGCGGCGCTCCAGCAGCAGCGCAAAAAAACCCTGAGTGAGGTCCTCTGCTTCCTCTGATCCAGTCCCTTGTCGCCTGATGAAACTGTAAACAGGTCGCCAGTACGTACGGCAAAGTTTCTCCAGCGCTTCCTGTGCGGCTGGCGATTGGCCCTGCGCCTCCAATACGATGCTCCAGTGCGTCGTAGCAAAAGCGACTGCGCCATTTTGTGCGCTTAAGGGCATAGCGCCCTGTGAACCCCAGTCATCCTCAACACCCACACAGTAATCCAAGTAAAGCGGAGCAAAAATCAAGCCGCATCCTAGGCAAGGCTTGAGATTCGTTAAAACATTAAGACGTCAAAACGGATCCAGGTCTTAACAATTCAACCCCTTTAAATGCTTTCATGTGGCGAAGCGTCACTCCATTTTCACTAATTCCGCGAGAATCGCCTTCTGAACGTGCAGCCTGTTTTCCGCCTCATCGAAAATAGTCTGGGCGTGAGCCTCGAAAGTTTTCTCGTCAATCTCCTGGCCGCGGTGCGCCGGCAGACAATGCATCACCAGCGCGTTTGGTTTGGCCAGTTTCACCAATGATTCATTGATCCAATAGGGGCCAAGCTCCGCCTCACGCCGTGCCTCCTCGCCCTCGCGTCCCATCGATACCCAGATATCGGTGTAGAGCACGTCGGCGTCGCGCGCCGCTTCCTGTAGATTTTCCGTGCAAATCACGCGTCCTCCCGCGCGCTTCAGCAGGTTCGCTTTCGGTTGATAGCGTTTGGGTGATGCGATACGCAATTCAAAGCCGAGCTTGCCAGCGGCGAAGAGCCATGATTGCGCCGTGTTGGCGGAGCCGTCACCGACAAACGTGACGACGTTGTCCTCGATCCTGCCGCGTTTTTCCTGGATGGTAAAAATGTCACCCAGGATCTGGCAGGGATGTTCGTCATCTGTCAGCGCGTTGACCGTAGGCACACCGGAAAATTCCGCGAACTCTTCGATGTCCGCTTGCGCATAGGTTCGGATTATCGCGCCATGAGTCATCCGCGCCAGCACCCGCGCGGTGTCTTTGATCAACTCGCCGCGCCCCAGTTGCGCATCCGCAGCTGTCATGTAAATCGATTCCCCGCCGAGCTCACGGATCCCGACTTCAAAAGAAACCCGCGTTCGTGTTGATGGCTTGGAAAAGATCAGCGCCCACGTCTGGCCAGCTAACGGTCTGGACGAAATCCTCCCGCGATTCGTTTTGAATTCGGCCGTCCGTCGCAATATACGGTCGATCTCCTCTCGCGAGGTCTGTTCGATACTAAGTAAGTGTTTCATTCAACTCCGTATTCTTACTCTTTCTCTTGCTCTCGCTCGGCGAGATCAGCGATCACTTCTTCAATCGCGTGCAATCCTTCATCGGTTTCGCTTTCGCTCAAATTTAACGGTGGCAACAAGCGAATCACGGAAGTCGCCGCGGGAACAGTCAAGACACCTCTTTCATGCAATCGGTCCACAACTTGAATTGCGGGGGATTTTTGTTCTCGGGCAAAGGCGCGAAGGTCCGGCTGGAATTCTATGCCAGTCATCAACCCTAAACCCCGGACTTCGCGCACAACGCGCGGGTATTTGCCTTGCATGCGGCGCAAGCGATCGATCAACAATTCACCGATGCGTCGCGCGTTTGCCGCGAGATTATCACGCTTCATCACATCGAGAACTCGCAATGCTACCGCGCACGCCAGCGGCGTTCCGCCAAACGTGCTCGCATGCGTGCCGGGCGAAAGAACATCAGCAAGTTTTTCGCGGACCCAAATCGCGCCGATCGGAAACCCGCCGCCAAGTCCCTTGGCCATTGAGATTCCGTCAGGCAAATAATCGGCTTTCCTGTCTTCCAGAATCCTTTGCCAGCTGTGAAACTTTCCCGTCCGAAAATGCCCAGCCTGCACTTCGTCAAAGAGCAAAAGCAAATTCCGTTCGTCACATAGTTTTCGCAGTCCGATTAAATATTCGGGTGTCGCGATCATGACGCCGCTCTCGCCCTGGATCGGTTCAATCAGGATAGCCACCGTTGATTTTGTGATCGCCGCGCGCAGCGCGTTGAGATCATTAAACGGCACGTGCTTGAATCCCGCGACGGCGGGATCGAATCCCTTCTTTACTTTCGTCTGACCGGTCGCGGCGATTCCGGCCAGTGTCCGTCCATGAAATGAATCGAGCGCTGTGATGATCTCGTAGCGCCCTTGGTCCTGACCGAATTTTCGCGCCAGTTTGAAGAGGCCTTCGTTCGCTTCCGCGCCGCTGTTACAGAAGAAGATTCGCCCCGGAGCGGTAAGATCGACAATTCGTTTGGCAAGTCGCGCCTGCGGTTCGGTGTAATAGAGATTTGAAGTGTGAACCAGCTTCTTTGACTGCTCGACCAGCGCCTCGGTTATTTCCGGATGCGCATGTCCGAGCGCGCACACGGCAATGCCACCGCCAAGATCCAGATAACGTTTCCCATTTGCATCCCAAACATGGCTTCCCTCGCCGCGCTCCAGCACGAGATCGAACCGCGCATACGAGGGCACAACGTATTGTTCGAATAACTCGCGAATCTTATTAGTCGTGCTCGTGCTCATAATCGTGCTCCTGATCGATTGAAAAATCGGATGTCGATTGCGATTACGAGCATGAGCATGAATAGAAGTTTCATAGAACCACCTCCGTCCCCACTCCAGCGTCGGTAAAAATCTCCAGCAGCACCGAATGCGGAATCCGCCCATCGACAAACTGGACCTTCTCCACGCCGCTTTCGATCGCCGCGGTCGCGCTGTCGACTTTAGGAATCATCCCCTCCGCAATGATGCCGGACTCCTTTAAGCCCGGGACTTCCGCTGTGGAAAGGTGGCTAATGAGCGTCGCGCTGTCTTTTGCGTCGCGCAGCAATCCCGCGACGTCGCTCATGAAAACCAACCGTCGCGCTTTCAGTGCGATCGCTGTCTTTGCCGCGGCAATGTCCGCATTGCAGTTGTAGATTTTGCCGTCATTGCCGCGCGCTGTGGGACTGATCACCGGAGTGATGTTGCGCCGAATAGACTCGCGCAGCGGCTCTACGCTTACATCGACAACTTCACCAACAAAACCAAGATCGACATTTTCTTTTGGCGGGGAAAGTTTCCGACAACGAAAAATGTCGGTCCCGGCAAATCCGCGAGCTTTGCCGCCAAAACGCTGGATCGCTTTTACAATTTCTGGATTGATCTCCTGCGACAAGACACGATCGACTACCTGCGCGGTCGCCGCATCGGTCACGCGATAACCGTGAACGAATTCTGCTTTCACGCCGGTCGCTTCGAGCGCGCGTGTGATGGCTTTCCCGCCGCCATGCACCACCACCGGATTAATGCCGACGGCTTCGAGAAATACGATGTCGCGGGCGACACGGTGCCGTTCCTCTTCATCCGGCGAATCCATGAAGCTCCCGCCATACTTCACGACGAAGACCTGGCTGCGAAAGCGTTGAATGTACGGAAGAGCTTCAAGTAGCGTCGCCGCTTTGGAAATAATCGTTTCCATTAACCTCCGAGTGTTGCGGGATCGCTCACGTCGCCCTTGTTAAACGCAACATAGTCCTCCGTAAGATCGCTCGTCCACATGGTGAAAGCAGCGCGTCCGAGGCGAAGATTGACATGCAGTTCGAATTCGGGCGCGCTCGTGATCTTTGCGAGGGTTTTCAAAGCAAGATTTGTTGGCCGGCCGCGGCGAAACGCGAAAAGTATCTCGCGGCTGCCAGGCTTCGCGTAGCCAATATCGACAAGCGATTCGTTGATTTTTGCCTTGGAATAGCCGAGCGCGCACAGAATTCGTCCCCAGTTGGGGTCGCCGCCGCACCAGCTGACCTTCACCAGTGTGCTGTTAGCGATTGCGCGCGCAGCCGCCTCTCCCTCAGCCGCATTGCGCGCGCCGTGAATATGCAGGGTAATGAAACGTGAAGCGCCTTCACCGTCGCGCACAATCATTTTCGCCAGCTCTAGACAAGTGACGTTGAGCGCCGCTTGAAAAACGCCGAATCTCGAATCTCGATTCTCAATTCTCGGATTTCGGGCAAACCCATTCGCCAGTGCGATTACGGAATCATTGGTGCTCATGTCGCCATCAACCGTGATGCGATCGAAACTTTGCGCGACCGCGATTCGAAGCGCGTGCTTTAGCAACTTCGGTTCAATCGCAACGTCCGTTGTAATGAAGGCGAGCATCGTTGCGTGCCTTGCAGCCATCCCTGGCTGAATCATTCCGGCGCCTTTACAGATTCCGCCAATCCGCACTTTCGATGTTCCAATTTTAAGTTCGATTCCAATTTCTTTGCGGCACGTATCGGTCGTCATGATGGCTTCGGCGGCTTGGCGGGCATTCGTTGGCGATCTCGCAAGTAACGGCGCGCATGCGCGAATCCCTCGCTCAACATTTTTCATGGGCATCAGCACACCGATTCGGCCTGTCGAACAAACGAGCACATCGCCCTCTCTCAATTTCAGAGCAGCCGCGGCGGTTTCAGTCATTCGTTTTGCATCGGCAATTCCCTGACGGCCGGTGCACGCATTTGCATTGCCAGAATTCACCACGATTGCTCGTGCGAAACGCTTTGCCGCGCGTGATGCGCTCAATTTGACGGGCGCAGCGCAAACCTGATTGGTGGTAAACATTCCCGCGACCGCCGCCGGCGCATCCGAAACGATCAATACCAGATCGCGTTTTCGTCCTTTTTCCGACCCTTTGCCGGTCCCAAGGCGTTTAATGTCGCAAAAAACCGCCGCCGCTTTGAAACCACCCGGCGCGCAGATTGAACCTTCGATTCGCTTGAAAATTTTGCTATGAGACATTGCGGTTTGAGCCGGCCGAATTCACGGAATTTGCAATCCGGATGTTTCGGGATAACCGCGCATCAAATTGAAACATTGAATGGCCTGTCCGCTGGCGCCTTTCACAATGTTGTCGATCGCGCTCATTAAAATCGCGCGGCCGGTGCGTAAATCCAGGCGCCATGCGATGTCAATAAAGTTTGTTCCACTAACATTTTTAGAATCGGGAAAACGCTCGGTACCGAGCAGACGAACAAACGGCTCATTGCCATACGCTTTTTGGTAAATCGAAGCGAGCGAGTCAGCGTCGATCTTTTTGCTTGGATCAACATAAATCGTGGTAATGATCCCGCGATTCACCGGAACCAGATGGGGCGTGAATTGAATTGTGATTTTTTCCCCTGCGAACGCCGATAACTGCTCTTCGATCTCGGAAAGATGTCGGTGTTTCGGGACTCCATA
>WNFY01001848.1_pt1 | contig 22261 bp, 18 predicted proteins | sample 5400091 | NCBI WGS metagenome assembly WNFY01 (sample SAMN13153364, study PRJNA577476) | soil metagenome | isolation source: 60 cm soil or saprolite under grassland replicate 1 | place: USA:California | collected 2016-06-15
TAATTGCTGACGATCATAGTGTCGTGCGCGAGGGACTGCGCATGTTCCTGCAGCGCGACCCGGACCTGGAGGTGGTAGGGGAGGCGGCAGATGGAGCCGAGGCGATTCAGCAGGCCAGACTCCTGCGGCCCGATGTCGTAGTCATGGACTTGCTCTTGCCGGTCCTGGATGGGATGGCCGCGACCCGGGCGATCCGCAGCGAACTGCCGGAGACCGAGGTTCTCGCCCTCACCAGCATCCTGGGGAGCGCCTCGGTAGTCGAGGCGATTCGGGCGGGGGCGATTGGCTACCTGCACAAGGATACCCAGGCCGCCGAACTCCGCACAGCCATCAAAGCTGCCGCCGCCGGGCAGGTGCACCTCTCTCCCCAGGCCGCCGCCTATCTCCTGGGTGCCGTCCGTATGCCAGAACGTCCCGAACCCCTGACCCCGCGTGAAATGGACGTGCTCCGCTTGCTCGCGCAGGGGCAATCGAATAAAGAGATCGCCCGCACTCTGCATCTCGTCGAGGAAACCGTCAAAGACCATGTGCGTCATATTCTGGCCAAGCTTGGGGTCAAGAGCCGGACCCAGGCCGTACTCGCGGCGATCCGGTTGAGAATTGTTTCTCCCGAGTCGTGAGCGCAGGAGGAGGCACCAGATCATGCGTGGGCCGGGCCAGGATAGCAGCACGAATGCAGGCAGAGGGAGAACACCGAAGCAAGACGAACGCGTCCCTTTGCAGCAAGCAAGAGCAGCGCCAGGATGGCGACGTTCTGCCAGTGATAGTCTGCTGGCCATAGCAGGAGTCGCCCTGGTCACCGGCGTCATCGCTGCCGCGCACCTGTACCCGCGCTTTCCGAGCAGTGTGTTGACCTATCTGCTCGTGATTGTCGCACTGGCCAGCACACGGGGACACTATGCCGCAATCCTGGCGGCGCTGCTGGCCAGCTTCTCCTTTAACTTCTTCCTGGCTCCCTCGCCCGACGAGTTTGCCTTCACCGAGCTGGAAGACACGCTCGATCCGGTGGTCTTCCTGGCAACGGCCATCGTGACTGGGCAGTTGACCGCAGCACTGCGCCGTCATGCCGAGAAGGCGAGGCGCAGAGAGCGCGAAGCACGCCTCCTCTCCGAACATGCGCAAGAACTCGCCGCCCTCCAGGAACGCCAGCGCCTCGCTCGCGAGTTGCACGACTCGGTCTCCCAGGCCCTCTACGGCATCAGTCTGGGGGCCCATACCGCCCTGGAAGCCCTCGACAGTGATCCAGGCGAGGCAATCGCCCCGCTAGAGTACGTCATTGCCTTGGCCGAGGTGGGCCTGGCCGAGATGCGTGCCCTGATCTTCGAGCTACGCCCCGAATCCCTGGCCACCGAGGGGGCCATTGCCGCGCTCACCAAACAGGTGGCCGTCTTGCGCACTCGCTACAAACTCTCCGTCGATGCGCAGCTGGGCGAGGAGCCGGCTCTCTCCCTGGAGCGTAAACAGGCGCTCTATCGCATCGCCCAGGAGGCTCTGCACAATATCGTCAAGCACGCGCGTGCTCGCACAGTCCTCCTCCGCCTGAACAGGCAGGACGGCAAGCTGATCTTAGAAGTATGCGATGATGGGAAGGGCTTTGACCCGACCGGGCCGTTCCCCGGCCACCTCGGGCTCCACTCAATACAGGAGCGTGCGGCCTGGCTGGGTGGCACCTGCTCCATTGAGAGCGCCCCGGCACGGGGAACATGTCTTCGTGTGCGCATTCCCACACACGACGAGCCTGGGTCTGCTGTGGAAGAGGGCGAACGACACTGAGAAGAGACCCCTTGCTTCCCCCTTTCGAGTGAGGTCCCCTATCCCCCCAAAGGGGGAACAAGAACACGCCCAATGAGGGTAGCCTTTTCCCATCTTGATCATTACACTAGAGAGAGAGTCACGTAAGGTGCCACGAAGTGCCAGAGGGCGGGAAATTCAGGCGGAATAGGCCTCTGAGGAGCAACAGTACGAAAAAACACGGTGAGCTACGAGATGGCTTCTCAGGCTAATCGATGAGGGAAGGAAGAGCAGTTCGTGACGCGGAAAATTCCCTGAAAAGACACGTGTTTTGCATCTATTAACGGAGCCTATCCTGAGAGGATGAGGACATTGACTGCGCCGGGAGGTCTCGAGCCATGATGCATTGGATCGTTGGATGGAGCCTGAAGTTCCGACTTTTCGTAGTTGCTCTCGCCGTGGCGATGATGTTCGTTGGTATCACCCAACTTCGCAACATGCCGGTGGACGCCTTACCTGAGTTCGCGCCCCCATATGTGGAGGTGCAGACCGAAGCCCTCGGGCTTTCGGCCCCCGAAGTAGAAGAATTGGTCACCCTCAACCTCGAGGAGTTGCTGAACGGTACGCCGTGGCTTCAAACCATGCGCTCCACGTCGGTCCCCGGGCTCTCGTCGATCACCCTCATCTTCCAGCCCGGGACCGACATCATCCGTGCACGGCAGTTGGTGAGTGAGCGCCTGAGTCTGGCGTATGCGTTGCCAAACGTGGCACAACCGCCTGTCATCCTGCCGCCCCTATCGGCGACGAGCCGGGCCATGATCGTCGGCCTGTCATCGAAGCAGGTGTCAGCGATCGAGATGTCGGTGCTCGCTCGCTGGACTATTCGGCCTGCCCTGTTGTCCGTCCCCGGCGTGGCGAATGTGGCCATCTGGGGCATGCGGGACCGGCAGTTGCAGGTGCAAGTCGATCCGGCAAAGTTGCGAGCGAACCATATCACGCTCGATCAAATCGTCTCAACCACCGGCAATGCCTTGTGGGTGTCGCCACTCACCTTCTTGAACGCATCGACGCCCGGTAGCGGAGGGTGGATCGATGGACCCCAACAGCGGATCGAGGTCCGGCACGTCTTGCCTATCTCATCACCAAAGGACCTCGCCCAGGTGAATGTCGAGGATACGACGTTGAGCCTGGGTGACGTGGCCGCGGTAGTGGAAGATCATCAGCCGCTCATCGGGGACAATATTCTCGCCAACGACAGTCCCGGCCTCCTGCTCGTCATCGAGAAGTTCCCAGGTGCCAACCCAGAGGATGTGACGCGGGGGGTCGAAGCAAAGCTCGCTGAGTTGCAGCCCGGCCTTTCCGGTATACAGATCGACACCAATATTTTCCGGCCAGCGAACTTCATCGATATGGCGATGGGCAACCTTACCTGGTCGCTGCTCATCGGCTTTCTTCTCCTGGTGCTCGTCCTTCTCGCCTTTTTTTACCACTGGCGTGTCGCACTGATCAGCCTGGTGGTAATCCCGTTGTCGCTGGTGACGGCGGGGCTTGTGCTTGACCTGCGCGGCTCCACAATGAACATGATGGTCCTGGCGGGGTTGCTGATCGCCGTCGCCATCGTCGTCGACGACGCGATCATGGACGTGGAGAACATCGTGCGACGTCTGCGCCAGCATCGCCTGGAGGGGAGCGACAGGTCAACGGCGAGCATCATCCTGGAGGCCTCGCTCGAGGTGCGCAGCGCCATGATCTTTGCAACGCTGATCATCCTGCTGGCGCTGTTGCCGATCTTCCTCCTAGGGGGCGTCTCCGGCGCCTTCTTCCAGCCGCTCGCCATCTCCTATGCGCTGGCCTTGCTGGCCTCGCTGGTGGTGGCGCTGACCGTCACGCCGGCGCTTTGTCTGCTCCTGTTGCGCAATGTCCCGCTCGAGCGGCGCGAGTCCCCCCTCCTGTGCTGGTTGCAGCGTGGTTACGAGGGGTTGCTCATGCGGCTTATTCGCGTACTTCGCCCGGCGTTTCTCGCCATTGGTGCCCTCGCCACCAGTGCCCTAGCATTGGTCGGCCTCGCGATGTTGCCCTCGCTTGGGGGAATGCCAACGCTCCCTTCGTTCAAGGAGCCAAATGTCATGATCCGGTGGCAGGCTCCGCCGGGCACGTCCTATCCTGAAATGGCCCGGGTCACGACGCTGGTCAGCCGCGAACTGCGGACCATACCGGGGGTGCGTAACGTTGCAGCCAATGTAGGGCGTGCCGTGCTGGGGGATCAGGTGGTCGATGTCAATTCCGCCCAGCTTGTGGTCAGCATCGATCCTGCCGCCAATTATGACGCGACGGTGGCTGCCATCCGCAAGGTGGCAGGCGGCTACCCCGGAATAAGGAGCGAAGTGCAGACCTACCTGAAGGAGGCCACCAGCCAGGTGCTGACGGGAACGAGCAACGATATCGTCGTGCGTATCTCCGGCCCAGACCTGGGTGTCCTGCGCAGCAAAGCCGAGGAAGTGAGGCGCGCCATTTCGCAGATCAACGGTGCCGTTGATGTGCATACGGAGCTGCAAGTCGAGAAGCCACAGGTGGATATCGAGGTGAACCTTGCCAAGGCTCAGCGCTATGGGCTCAAACCGGGTGATGTCCGCCGGGCGGCATCTACGTTGGTAGCCGGCATTGAAGCCGGGAGTCTCTTCGAGGAGCAGAAGGTGTTCCAGGTGGTCGTGTGGGGTACGCCACAGACGCGCTACAGTCTGAGCAGTATCCGTGATCTGCTCATCGATACGCCCGACGGCGGCCAGGTGCGCCTGGGGGATGTGGCCGACGTGCGCATCGTGCCGACCCCGAACCTCATCCAACATGAAACCGTCTCGCGTCGCGTCGACGTGGGGCTCAATGTGCGTGGGCGCGATCCCAATGCCGTCGTGAGTGACATTCAACAGCGTCTCTCGGCGATCAAGTTCCCACTCGAATACCGTGGGGCGGTGCTCGGGGGGTACCAGGAGCAACAGGCTGATCAGAGAAACCTGCTTATCTTCGGTCTCGCCGCTGCCATCGGAGTCTTTCTCCTCTTGCAGGCGGCCTTCGGGAGCTGGCGCCTGGCAGCGCTGGCCTTCTTCACTCTGCCATCAGCCCTTCTAGGTGGAGTGCTGGCGGCGTTCGCGGCTGGCAGGATGATCCCGTTCGCTTCGTTCGTCGGCCTGCTCGCTGTGTTCGGGATAGCAATACGCAGCATCATCATGCTGATCAAACACTACCAGCATCTTGAGCAGCACGAAGATAAGCCGTTCGGTCTCGACCTCGTTTTGCAGGGGACGCGGGAGCGGTTCGCGCCGATTCTGATGATCGCGTTAGCGGTGGGGCTGGCTCTCATGCCGCTGGTGATTTCCGGTAGCATCCCCGGTCAAGAGATTGCCAGCCCGATGGCCATCGTTATCCTGGGTGGCCTGGTCACCTCGACGCTGCTCAACCTGTTCGTTGTCCCTTCCCTGTACTTGCGGTTCGGTGCTAGATCGCACGCACGCGCCTCAATGGAAATTCCGCAAGTTCACCATGAAAGCAGTGAGGCGGCTATCTCTGAAGCTTACACGACGAGGAGGAATCCAGATGTGGCATAGAAATCGCTGGATGATTGCGGTACTGATTATCGCTGCTGCTCTCACACTTGCGGCATGTGCGGCACAGACGCCCCGGACGTCAGAAAGTCTCACCAGCAGCCCACCCGCCAGGGTCGAGCGTATTGTGGGGACGAACTTTAGTCGCGTGATCTTGACCGCGGAGGCGGCCAAACGGCTCGATATCCAGACAGCCCCGGTTCATGACGCGCAAGTTCGAGGGAAGCTGCGGAAGGTCGTCCCCTACGCTGCGGTGTTCTACGACCTGAACGGCGCAACCTGGGTGTACACGAACCTCGAACCCCTTAACTTCGTTCGCGCTAGCATTAGTGTCGACTACATCGATGGTGATCTGGCTGTTCTGTCGGATGGTCCACCCTCTGGCACCGAGGTGGTGACCGTCGGAGCGCCTGAGTTGTACGGCACTGAGTTCGGGGTCGGGCAATGATCGCGCAAGGAGGTCTTGAGCCATGTTACGTTGGATCGTCAGATCGAGCCTACACTTTCGCTTCCTGGTGATTGCTGCCGCCGCGGTGATGATGCTCCTGGGCACCAAGCAACTTTTCGGCCTGCCGGTGGATGTCTTTCCCGAGTTCGCGCCGCCGTATGTGGAGATTCAGACCGAAGGCCCAGGCATGTCCACCCAGGAGGTGGAATCGCTGATCACTGTCCCGCTGGAGAACTCGCTCAACAGCACCCCGCATCTCGACACTCTGCGCTCCAAGTCGGTTCCCGGGGTCTCAGCGATCACTCTCATCTTCAAGCCAGGGACCGACATCATGGAGGCACGGCAGTTGGTGCAGGAACGCCTTGCAATAGCGATACGTACGTTGCCATCCTGGGCAGGCATACCCTGGATGCTCCCGCCCCTGTCGGCGACGAGCCGGGTCATGCAGATCGGAATTTCTTCGAACACCTATTCCCAGACTGATCTGGCGATGACCACCTACTGGTCGATCAGGTGGCGCTTGATGGCTGTTCCCGGCGTGGCGAATGTCGTCATATGGGGCGACCGGTTTAAGCAGTTGCAGGTGCAAACTGATCCAGCAAAGTTGCAAACCTACCACGTGTCGCTGGATGAGGTGCAGGAGGTCACCTCGGATGCCCTGGACTACGGGTTATTGAAGTATACGAACGCAGCGAAGACGCGTGTTGGCGGGTTCATCGATACCCCCGCTCAACGGCTCGCGGTTCAGCACCTCTTGCCCGTCATCGGGCCGGAGGATCTGGCCAAAGTGCCCGTCCATGACAGGAGAAAGAGCGATGGCTCGCCGCTGACCCTGGGCGACCTGAGCCAGGTGGTGTGGGATCATCAACCGCTCATCGGGGATGCTGTCATTAACGACAGTCCCGGCCTCCTGCTCATCGTTGAGAAATTCCCATGGGGCAACACGCTGGATGTGACGCGGGGGGTCGATGCAGCGCTCGCGGAGATGCTGCCCGGTCTTCCAGGTGTACAGATCGATTCTACCATCTTCCGACCGGCGACCTTCATCCAGACGGCGATAGACGACCTCACCAGGTCGTTGCTCATCTCTTGTCTGCTCGTGATGCTGGTCCTCGCTGCCTTCCTCTTCGAGTGGCGTACCGCGCTGATCAGCATGATAGCGATTCCATTGTCGCTGGTGATAGCGGGGCTTGTGCTCGACCTGCGCGGGGCCACGATCAACACGATGATCCTGGCAGGTCTCGTAATAGCTATTGGTGGTGTTGTCGATGACGCGATTATCGACGTGGAGAACATCGTGCGGCGTCTGCGCCAGCACCGCAGGGAGGGAAGCAACCGGTCGACGGCGAGCATCATCCTGGAGGCCTCGCTCGAGGTGCGCAGTGCGATCATCTACGCGGTGCTAATTGATGTGATGGTCTTGTTGCCGGTCTTCTTCCTGGGAGGTGTCTCCGGTGCCTTCTTCCAGCCGCTTGCTATCTCCTATGCGCTAGCCCTGCTGGCCTCGATGGTGGTGGCGCTGACCGTCACGCCGGCGCTGTGCCTGCTTCTGTTGCGCAATGCCCCGCTCGAGCGGCGCGAGTCCCCCCTCCTACGCTGGCTGCAACGCGGTTATGAGGGGCTGCTTGGGAGGATCATCCGCTCACCGGGTCCCGCGTTCCTCACCGTCGGTGCCCTCGTGGTGATCGGCTGCTCGGTGTTGCCATTTCTTGGACAGTCGCTGTTCCCTACGTTCAAGGAGAAGGATTTCCTTATGCACTGGGTCACTACGCCGGGTACGTCCCCAAATGAAGTCGTCCGGATCACGACCCAGGTCAGTCGCGAGCTGCGCACCATCCCGGGGATCCGTAGCTTCGGCTCCCATATCGGGCGCGCTGTGCAGGGGGAGGAGATATCCGGTATCAATTTTGCCGAGAATTGGGTCAGCATTGACCCTGCCGCCGATTACGACACGACGGTGGACGCCATCCGCAACGTGGTCTACAGCTACCCCGGGCTGTATCACGATGTGCAGACCTACCTCAATGAGAGAATCGATGAGGTGCTGGTGGGATCGAGCGATCAGATCGTTGTGCGCATCTCCGGCCCTGATCTAGGCGTCCTGCGCAGCAAGGCTGAGGAGGTGAGACGCGCCCTCGCGCAGATCAATGGTGCCATTGACGTACATTCGGAGCTGCAAGTTGACGTACCACACATACAAGTCGAGGTGGACCTCGCCAAGGTCCAGCACTATGGACTCAAACCGGGCGATGTGCGCCGGGCGGCGGCCACATTGGTAGCGGGCACCGAAGTCAGTGACATTCACCGGGACGGAAAAGTGTACGATGTGATGGTGTGGGGTACGCCCGGGGCGCGCGATAGCCTGAGCAGTATCCGCAATCTGCTCATCAGCACGCCCAACGGCGGCACGGTGCACCTGGGGGATGTGGCCAACGTGAGCGTCCTGCCGACCCCAAACCTCATAGCGCGCGAAAACAACTCGCGTCGCATCGACGTGGGCCTCAACGTCAGTGGGCGCGATCTCGGTGCAGTAGTGAGCGATGTCCAACAGCGCCTTTCGGCGATCAAGTTCCCGCTCGAATACCATGCGGAACTACTCGGGGAGTACCAGGAGCGACAGACTGCCCAGCAGAACCTGCTCCTCTTCGGCATCGCCGCCGCCACCGGGGTCCTCCTCCTCCTACAGGCAGCCTTCGGCTCCTGGCGTCTGGCGACTCTGGCCTTCTTCACCCTACCGTCGGCCCTGGTGGGAGGGGTGCTGGCAGCGTTCGCGACTGGCGGGGTGATCTCGATGGGGTCACTGGTGGGATTCTTCACGGTGTTCGGAGTTGCGGCACGCAACGGCATTATGCTGATCAATCACTGTCAGCATCTTGAGCGGGAAGAAGGTGAACCCTTCGGTCTCGGGCTTGTGCTGCGGGGAGCGCGGGAGCGGCTCGCGCCGATCCTGATGACCGCGCTAGCGGCGGGGTTGGCGCTCGTGCCCCTGGTGATCTTCGGCAACATCCCCGGTCAAGAGATCGAGTACCCGATGGCCATCGTGATCCTGGGTGGTCTGGTCACCTCGACGGTGCTCAACCTGTTCGTCGTCCCCTCCCTGTACTTGCGGTTCGGGAAGAAGGATCTGCTTTCCCGTCGCAGCGCCGGGTAGTCGATCGGCAGCGGGGATGCACCGAGACCCGCTCTATTGAGGTTAGTTGTGGCATGAACGACTATCTGGCTTTCACCTTTCTTCTTCAAAGGAGATCTGCCTAGCAATAATTCACAGATCCTGAATAGCGGTCTGTTTTGTGCTTGACGATCTTATTATGACTTGCTATTATGAGTGATGACATTTGGAGAGAGCTAGTTCTCCAGATGAGACTGCGCCCGTAGCTCAGTGGACAGAGCAATCGCCTTCTAAGTGATTGGCCGTGGGTTCGAGTCCCGCCGGGCGCGCCTTTTTTATGCCAGGCCAGCCACGCCGTTAGCCTACAGCCTGCCCTGCTCCTCATTCGCCACATCAAGACGCAGAGCATAAGCCTCACCATGTCGCTCTACACCCAAATGAAATTGTCCCCGTTCTCCTTCTCCGTATGGCCCTTTCTGTTTCAGACTAGACGCAACCTCAGCAATGTGAGCGAATGCGCGGGAAATGTATATGTGAAACTTTGCCCATTCACTTCCAACGTTTGTTGGCATACCGAGACCGCCTCAGGCTCATCAAAGGAGTTGATAACACTTGGACTCGCCCCATTCACCTCATAAACCTCAGCCCCAACAAGCGAACCTGCATCCGTCAACTGAACTGTACTTGTGTGGGCATGCTCCTGGTCACGATTCACCACCGCCAGTGCAAGCACATTTTCAGCCTCATAATAGGTCCCCGCCGCATCCAACAACTGAAACGGCCCTAAATCCAGAATCCGGTGATGGTGCCAGGCAGGAATTTCCTCTCGCAGCAGTTCGTAACGTTCGCTCTCAACATACACATCCAGCGCAATCCCCTGCATGTACTTCGCGTAGAGCAGCAGCGGGAAATAGATCGTTTGGAGGAACAGACCATCCTTACTGGTGAAAATAGGAGAGAGCGCATTCACCATCTGAGCAAGATTCGCCATCCGTACCGTGCGACAATGCCGGATAAAAATATTGAGGTACGTTGCAACCGCCAATGCATCGGCAAGAGTGTAGCGTTCCTCCAACACTCCCAACTCAGGAGCTTCGCGAAACCAGATATTCCACTCATCATACGCAACATAGATGGGATGCTTGATATCCTGTTGATAGCGAACGCGATCAATCACCGCCTGGCAACTCTTCAGCGCCCGCTCCGCTTGGTGAGGCAAGAAGACATTGTTATAGTACTCATTACTGCCCGTATAAATATGAATGCTATGGAAATCTACAAAAGGAGCCAACGCCTCCAAAACGATCCGATCCCAGTCATCCCAGCCGGTCATCCCACAACTAACCAGCTTGATGCCAGGATCAGTCCACTTCATCACCTTCGCAAACTCTCGCGCCTTCTTGCTATAATCTACGGCATCAAGAGCGCCGATCTGCCAATTCCCATACATCTCATTGCCCAGCCCCCAGTACTTCACCTTGTAGGGCTCTTCTCGTCCATGCTTACGACGCAGAATAGCCCAGTACGTATTGCCGGTACCATTGCAGTACTCCACCCACGCCTGCGCCTCATCGATCGTACCATTGCCCATATTGACACAGATATACGGCTCAATATCGAGCAGTTCGCAGTATTGCAAGAACTCATTGGTACCGAAACGATTGGACTCCTCAGCATGCCATGCCAACTCCAAACGTGGTGGTCGTTGCTCTACTGGCCCCACACCATCAAGCCAGTGATAGCCACTGACAAAATTACCGCCCGGCCAACGCAATACAGGTATCCGCAGCGCCTCCAGAGCCTCTATAACATCGCGCCTGAAGCCATGTTCATCACTGAGCGGTGACCCCTCATCAAATATCCCGCCATAAATACACCGCCCCAGGTGCTCAATGAACCCTCCATAGATTCTCCTATCCACGCTGCCAATCCTGCGATCCAGGTCAATTTTGATCTTCGCCACGCTTTATCTCCCGTTCAAACCCACCGTGCTCTCACGCAAATGCCCACCGCATCTTCACAGCGATCCGTCGTTCTCACCGTTACAATGGTGCGACCGGCCTCAAACTCGTCTTCGTAGTAGAAAGAAGTCAATTATCCCTTTACGGATGTTTATATAAAAACTGCTCGATTTCGGCAAGTTCCGATGTCGTAGTATTGACGATCAGGCCCAATACAATCGCCCTTGACACCAGCAGCGCAGATACATACAGTTATATCATCCACTTGAGTATATGATATCAGGAATCACTCTTCCAGTGGACGCTAGTTGGACTACCTGGTAATGGCTGGCAGGATGCAAACCTCAGTCGAAAGGAGATTCCACGATGAGCGAAATAGAACATATCCTGGCCGTGAAGAATAAATTGGGCGAAGGCCCTGTATGGAGTCAGCACGAGCAGGCATTATACTGGGTCGATATCGAAAACAGCCGCTTTTACCGCTTTTATCCGGCAACAGGGAAACACGAATTCTTTGATGTTGGCGTACCGGTAGGAGTTTTAGCCTTAAGAGCCTCGGGCGGCCTGGTCATGGCAACGAAGAATGGTTTCGCCTTCTGGGATCCACAAACCCAACAGCTTCACTTTATTGGAGACGCCGAGGCAGATAAACCTCACAACCGCTTTAATGATGGAGCCGTCGATTGCCAGGGCCGTTTCTGGGCCGGAACAATGTGCGAAGTTCCGGCGGTACGTAAAGGTGGTGAAGGGAGCCTCTACCGCCTTGATCCCGATGGCTCTATTCACCTGATGGAAACAGGCCTTACCATATCCAACGGCATTGGTTGGAGCCCTGACAACCAAATCATGTATCTTACCGACTCACCTCAGCATGTGATCTATGCCTATGATTTCGATCCTGCAACAGGCACCATCACAAATCGCCGACCCTTCCTACATACACCTGAGGAAGAAGGTGTTCCAGATGGCCTTACCGTTGACAGCGAGGGCTACATCTGGAGCGCTCACTGGGGCGGCTGGAAGATAACGCGCTATGATCCTACTGGAAAAGTAGAGCGAGTCATCTCACTTCCAGTACCACATCCTACCAGTTGCACATTTGGCGGCCCAGATTTAGATGAGCTATACATCACCTCTGCCTGGACTGAACTAGGCGAGGAACAAAGAAAGAACCATCCCTTGGCTGGTGATCTTTTTCGACTCAAAACAGGTGTTAAAGGGCAAGTACGACCGAAATTTGCCGGATAGATACATGCATTATGGTCACTCGCAAGACTGCCTCATGTCTATTCTGTAAGTGCTCAATGAAAGGAGTGAAGCCGCTAGAGAACATTCCTTCCTTTTTCTCAGCTTTTGCTAGGCTCCTTGAACGCCTCTTGCAGCAGAAACTTCACCATGCTGGGCTGCACCGAGAACGTTGCTACTGCCAGAACCTTGCGCGAATACTGGTCGGTGGCGAGTTGCTGGAGCATGCAGTCCGCCAGATCTGCCCTGGAGGTAAATTGTCCTCTTATGTGATCTTCAGCCACTTGATAGTCAGTGACGGCTGGCGTCTCAAAGAGACCAGAGGGCCGGACGACCGTCCAGTCAAGTTCGCTATTTATCAACAGCGTTTCCATCTGTTTCATATCCGCATATGTCGTCTGTCCAAGAGTGGACATAACGATCGGTTGCAGAATTTTGTCAAAGATGAAACCGCCCCCAGTATCGTGGTTAGTACCAGTAGCGCCTGAACTCACACAGACGACGCGACGAACACCGGAGTGCTTCATGGCTTGCACGATATGGGCCATGCCCCGCGAATAGATAGTAATCGGTTTGCGACTAAAGGGAACACCGAGAGTGGAGAGGACGGCATCCTGTCCCGCAACCGCTTGTTCAACCAACGCGAGATCGAACACGTCTCCACCCATCACGTTCAAGCGGACGTCTCGTAGTGGGAAGGCTTCCGGGTGACGAGTCACTGCCGTCACTCGATGTCCTGAGTCCAGGGCTTGTTTCGTTAAGATTTTACCTGTCGCACCATTCGCTCCAAAAATGACAATTTTCATTATATTTTCCTTTTTAGTATTTTATCTCCACAATCAGGTAATGCTTTTTCCTCTGAGTAGAGACAGTTTCGTCATGACCACCACATGTGGTCATCACAAAGAAAGAGGGTTAAGGGGTCCTTTTTGGGACAGCTTTCCAGGGTTTCACCCCAATACCTCTTCTGCCTGTCTGAAATGAGAAGTGCGGACCCGTAGCCCCTTTGCTTTCCTCTTTCAGATGTGCAGGACTGGAGATGACGCAAGACTCTGCCTGTGCCCTCCGACAAACAAGCGTTACGATTGCAGTTTGCCATTGCTGACGAGAAACTTGAGGAACTCCAGATGGCGGATCACGTTGATGCGATCGCTTCCCCCGTGCTGATACCACTCTCTGAGCCGCAGCAGGGAAGCAATCTCCTCCTGTGTAAAGCCACATTGAGCCAGAGCTTCTGTCTCTAGCATGGCAGATTGAGCATCCATTCCTCTATCCAACGATTGTGTATTCATGCGTGTATCCTCCCGCTTGCCTCCGCAGTAACTATGAAAATTTCTAAATGCAAATTACATTTATATGCACAGAGTATATAGTTGTCATCATTGACTCGTCTTCCTGTTTGAGGTGTGTAGCATTGGGAATGGCACGCAATCCTCATCGTTTGCCTGCTCTTCTGCGGTTCAGCTGGATCATGATCCGTCTATACTATCTACCCTCAGAATCAGGTGAGAAACACGTCTTCGCCCAATGCCTCCCTGTTGTCACATAGCAAATAGCCGGAGGTCAGTTCTTCGTTCCGATGCTGCGCTGTCCCATTCCCTTGACAACCAATATCATCATGCAGTATACTGCATCTATAATGATAGTAACACAGATTTTCGTGCAATGTCAAGTGATATTACGCAATTTCGTGGGAGGGAAAAACGCAATGCTGACAGCAGAACGACGACGTTCCATTCTGCAGACCCTGCAGCGGGAGGGCAAGGTGCTCGCCTCAGAGCTGAGCAAGACCTTGCAGGTGTCAGAAGATACCATTCGGCGCGACCTCAACGATCTGGCCGCTGCGGGCGAGCTGCAGCGGGTGCATGGCGGGGCGCTGCCACGATTACTGGCCCCCGCCACCTTTATCGAGCGGCAGCAGCAGGCACCAGGAGCGAAGGCCGCCATCGCCCAGGCCGCCGTCCGGCTCATCCAACAGGATCAGGTCATCATTTTGGATGGGGGTACCACAACCCTACAAGTAGCCCAGCACCTGCCACCTGATCTGCGCGCCACGGTGATTACACCCAGCCCACCGGTCGCCCTGGCTCTGGCTGAACACCCGTCGGTTGAAGTTATCCTGATTGGCGGGAAGCTCTACAAGCATGAGCTGGTGGCCGTCGGGGCAGCGACCGTCGAGGCGTTTCGGCACATTCGGGCCGATATGTGCTTCCTGGGGATCGGCAGTATCCATCCCGAAGTGGGGATCAGCACCTTTGATCTGGAGGAGGCTGCTGTGAAGCGGGTCATGATGGCCGGCGCGGCGGAAGTGGTCGCCCTCACGCCCGCCGAGAAGTTGGGCACGGCGGCCCCCTACATCATCGGGCCGCTGAGCGACCTGACGCATCTGGTGACCGAGCGCTCCGTCTCCAAGGAGGTACTGGCCCCTTACCGCGCTCTCGGCATCACCATCGTGCGGGCATGAGGTGCATCTTGCAACGAAGGGTGCGGGATCATGCAAGGAGAGACGAGGGAGGAGTGTTGCTGAACAGGCAGGAACAAGTGAGAAGCACTGGCGTAATATGGCTGAAGTGATTGCGCCGCAGGGGAAAATCTGCTCTATAGTTGAAATGGAAGAGCCTGTCGACCTCACAGCGCTGCAACAGAAAAGTGTGACCTTTGTCTGGGAGTGGATGTTTACCAGGGCGTTCTATCAGACCGATGATATGATTGAGCAGCATCACTTGCTCAACGACCTTGCCAACCTGGTTGATGCGGGGAAAATACGTACGACGTTAAGCGAGCGACTTGCGCCCATTACTACGGTCAATCTGCGCCAGGCTCATAAGAAGGTGGAGAGGGGAAGTATGATGGGCAAAATCGTGCTCGAACATTTCCCAGACTAGAAGAGCATTCAATTGGGGTCCCACATCGAAGAGTCCAGAGCCAGAGAAGCTTGGTCCGTAGTCTTCGACTTCCCTCTCGTTCCGATGGCTGTCGCAGTGGTTTAGGGCGCAAGGGTGTTGACGAAGAAGTCGCTGATCATGTGGACCAGCGCATCGGGACCGGGCTGCTGCGTTTTTCCGGGTGTGGCAATGTCGAAACCGTGTCCTCCGTGCTGCACCTTGATAAACCACGTTTGATGATCGATCCCCACTGCCACAACATCAACCTCGCGCCGGTGCAACTTTTCATCCGGCCCAATCAACCCCTCACGCCTTGCCCAATGTTCGATACAACTCGTAATCTGCCAGTGCGCACCCTGCACCCCGTGACACAACCCAACCGTCTTGACCTGCCCATACTTATTGCACGCCCACGTATTCATCGCCATCGGATTAGAATAACTCAGAAACAGCGCCCCCGGCTTCGCAACCTCGCGAATATCCTTACAAAAGTCGAGCAAAGCCGGAATGGTCCTCTGAGCATACATAATTCCACCCGCACAAATCGTATCGCCAACGCATTGATCCACTCCATATTTTAGAGGAATGTCAATATCGGTCTGAAAGGCTTCTAACCCCCCCTGGCGGATCATACAGATTACATAATTGCTGTCGGCAATAGCCTTGCGCCGATCAGTTGTCGCTATGATCTTCACTGGAAGCTTGTTCGCCTTGAGATCACGTTCGCAAAGCTGCGTAACCATATCGAGATTCTGGCTTGAAATATCAGTAAACGCAAACGTGGTATCTGCCAACTCTGGCACCGCCACAATATCATGCATCAACTTGCGCGTAAAACCTATCGAACCGGCACCGATCATGGCAATCTTAATAGCCATTTCTTCATCTCCTCTTCAAGAATCACGTCGTACTCCTCAACACGCATAGTTGAAGTTGGCTCCGATGCCATGTGCTTGTTCCTTCCCGATAGATGCAGCTTAAAATTTTTCTTTGATACCTCCGTCCTATCATATCACTGTGACGCTTGTCAGTGGTTAGTCCAGCTATCTTCTCTCTTTCCATCGCATATCTCTTTCCTCTTCTTGAACACCAAAGACCGTCTCATCCACCAGGCGTTGCAGCATGCACTCTCATATGATGGACTCTTCCGCTGGCTCGGTGATGTTGGTGCTTCTGCTCGGCGAGGAAGAGTATGCCGATTTGCTTGAGAGGCTGCGTCTCATCGTCAGCCCCACGGCTTGTGTCATCCGAAGCAGCGAGCCTGCGGAAGAGTCTATGATCTGCTTCCTCGATCCCTTGCATCAGGCCAGATTCTCTGACTATAATCAGAGAATGAGAAGTCACTGCTTGAGCAAGTCTGGAGGTTTTCATGGAGATGCCACGGGTTGAACAGGTCCGAAGCTTCAATCGCACTATGACGGAGCGCATTGGCGTGTTACACGACCACTTCCTGGGTCGAAACCATCCTCTTGGCGAAGCACGACTGCTGTGGGAGATCGGAGCACAGGGGGCCTCCGTGCGCTCGCTGCGACGTCGGCTTGGGCTCGATTCCGCCTACATCAGCCGCCTGCTGCGTTCGCTCGAGGGGCAAGGCTTGATTGTGGTTGGGACGAGCGAGAACGATGGGAGAGTTCGCCAGGTCCAGCTCACCGAGGCTGGCCTTCGTGAGCGAGCTGAGCTTGATCAGCGAGCCGATGCGTTTGCCCGTTCGCTCCTGGAGCCGCTGAGCGAGAGCCAGCGTGTGAAGCTCGTGGCAGCGATGGCCGAGGTCGAGCGGATTCTGATCGCATCCATGGTGAAGATCGCCGTCGCCGATCCAACGAGCCCGGATGCCAGATGGTGCTTCGAGCAGTACTTCGCCGAACTGGGCGAGCGCTTCGACGCTGGTTTTGATCCAGCTCTCAGCATTTCGGCGCATGCGCACGAACTCACGTCCCCCACTGGCCTGTTGCTCGTCGCACATCTGCGAGAGGAGCCGATCGGCTGTGGCGCAGTAAAGTTTCACGAGAACACTCCAGGTGAGATCAAGCGCATGTGGGTCGCTCCACGAGCGCGTGGTCTTGGGTTGGGACGGCGGCTCCTAGAGGCGCTGGAGCGCTCCGCGAGGGAAGCGGGGGTCACTGTCCTTCACCTGGAAACGAACCGCACCCTCATTGAAGCCATCCAGCTGTACCGAGACTGCGGATACCAGGAGGTAGAAGCCTTCAACGACGAGCCGTATGCCCACCACTGGTTTGAAAAGCACCTCTGAACGTGGAGGAGGGCTGCAACTCTCCAATGGCGAATGCAGACTGGGGACCATCACCGGGCATTGCCTGCTCAAGCGGTTGGGGCGGTGATGGTCGGATTCGCTCTCCGCAGAGCCATATTCCTGCTCTCATCTCTGTGATTCTCTGCATCAGCGAGCCTGCGGGAGAGCCCCGCTTGATGAAGGGCATCCTGAAGTGATGAAGAATCAAGTTTTGCAAGTACCTGATTCTTTTCGACCTGCTGTCCGACTTTGACATCAAGCTCAGAAAGAGTGCCGCTTCCTGCATCCTAACTTTTTTCATCTCCCTGACCTTCGTGCTTTCACATTGTCAAACAACCTGCTACAAGATATGATAGTAATGAAGAGTTATATAAAAACTACCTGTGATTGATTGAAAACGATAAACTTACGCCAGCAGAAAAGAAAGAGAAGGTGTACGCGGTGTTTTACCATTACCGCAACGGCTTAACGTTTCTCTTCAACCGTAAAGCCATGTCCAGGTGCTCACTGCTCACTGTGATCGCTGCACCTCTGGCTATCTTACTCTTGCTGACAAATCACTTATTGGCGGTCGATCTCAATCCCGTGCAATATGTCAAACCGTTCATTGGGACCGAGGCCCGAGTGGTCCACAATCCCCAAGATGGTGGCTTTGATTCTGGCAATGTCTTCCCTGGCGCAAGCTATCCCCATGGGATGGTGCAGTGGAGTCCCGACACGACAAATGATCCCGGAGGCTATCGTTATAACCAGTCGATGATCAACGGCTTCGGCCTGACGCACTTTAGCGGTAGAGGTTGCAGAGCCTACCAGGATTTTCCCTTCATGCCGACTGGCGGCCCAATCGACCTATCTCCGGCTCACACAGGCTATTACGCTTCAAGCTTTTCACATGGCCGCGAAACTGCGTCGCCGGGCTATTATAGCGTTCACCTGGATAGCACCAATATCCAGGTGGAACTGGCGGTGACGCCTCGCACAGGGTTCGGCAGGTTTACTTATCCACCTTCCCATGCCGCTACCATGCTTATCAATGCTGGCGGCAGCGCTACTGGTAACACAACTGCCTCTGGTGTGCAAATCATCGGGAGCGATATGGTTGTAGGCTCAGCAACCAGCGGACATTTTTGCGGCATGGCCAATACCTATACCGTCTACTTTGCCGCCCAGTTTGATCAGTCATTTACGCAATTTGGCACCTGGAACGGCTCGACTATTACCGCTAATGGGCGCAGCAGTGATGGCAGTCAAAGCGGAGCATATCTCACCTTTGACACAACCCGGCAATCCACTATCCAGGTGAAGGTTGGAATTTCGTTCGTCAGTGTAAGTAATGCCCGGGAGAATGTCCAGCAAGAGAATCCTTTGTGGGACTTTCCAGCCGTAAAAGCGAGAGCCAGCGCGGCCTGGAATGCCATCTTACAAAAGATACAGGTGACAGGAGGAACAACAGACGAGAAGACTATTTTTTACACAGCTCTGTACCACACTATGTTCCATCCCAATATATTCAGTGACGTGAACGGCCAATATATAGGCTTTGATCACCGGGTCCATACAGCGCAGGGCTATACCCAGTATGAAAATTTCCCAGGTTGGGATATGTACCGTTCACTCATTGCGTTAGAGGCTTTGTTAGAGCCACACGAGGTTGGGGACATGGTACAATCCCTGCTGGCAGACGCTCAACAAGGAGGTGGCGGGCTACCACGATGGGAGGTAGCGAACGATAACTCGGCTGGCATGGTGGGAGATTCGCAAGACGTGGTCATCGCCACCAGTTACGCTTTTGGGGTGCGCAACTTTGATCGGCTAGCGGCTTTGCGAGCTATGAACATTGGGGCATCGCATCCGGGTACAAAATCTGGCAAATATTCTGTGCGCCAGAAGCTGAAGAACTACCTCAAACTGGGCTATGTTGCCGCGCCGACAGCCGGTTCGGCCTCTATCACCCTTGAGTACGCCACCGATGACTTTGCGCTGGCTCAGTATGCCAAAGAATTGGGCGATACCACCCTTTATAACACCTATATGGCGCGTTCACAAAACTGGCACAATATCTTCAATGCAGCGACGGGGTATATCGAACCGCGCAATAAAGATGGCTCTTTTATACCCGACTTTAGCCCTACGAGCGGAAACGGTTTTGTGGAAGGTGACAGCAGCCAATACAGCTGGATGGTTCCCTACGACCTGCCGGGACTCTTCGACGCGATGGGTGGGAACGGGAGCGCCATCCAGCGACTCGATACCCATTTCACCCAGCTGAATGCCGGTGGCACCGGCCCCTACGCCTATATGGGCAATGAACCTGAATTCGCAGTTCCCTGGGAGTATGACTTTGCTGGGGCCCCCTCCCGTACACAGGAGGTCGTACGCAGAATTGAACAAAGCCTCTTCCTGGCGACGCCCGACGGATTGCCAGGAAACGACGATGGAGGCGCTATGTCATCCTGGTATGTTTTCGCGGCGATGGGCCTCTACCCAGAGATTCCCGGAGTCGCTGGCTTCGCCATAGGCAGCCCGCTCTTCTCTAGCATAACTGTACATCTGGGTAATGGGAATCTTTTGCAGATCACGGGACTGGGAGCGGCAGAAGATGCACCTTATGTACAGAGTCTCGCCTTGAATGGTCAACCGTTTGCCAGTTCCTGGTTACCGTTTCAAAGTATCATGAACGGGGCGACCCTCCAGTTCACACTGGGTACGGCTCCTGGCCAGGGCGCACTCACCAGTGCCGTCAATCAAAGCATTAGCGGAGGATAAGTATGTTATCACCTGATTCTGAAGCAACGGAGAAAACGTTGCGGGTTGCCATCATCGGCTTTGGCCTGTCTGGTTCCGTCTTTCATGCCCCACTGGTCTCAGCCATGTGCCTCTCGGGTTAGCGGCGATGAACGCTGGCCTGCCGGTTGTCATCGACAAACCCCTGGCGGCGAGCGTTGCCGACGCGGAGAAGCTGATAGAGACAAGCCAGAGCACGGGCCAGATGCTCTCGGTCTTCCAGAACAGGCGGTGGGACAATGACTTTCTGACGGTACGCCAATTGATTGCCGCCGATCTGCTTGGGCCTATTATCCGTTTTGAGTCGCGCTATGAGCGCTACCGTGCCACTCTGCACACCCATGCCTGGCGCGAATTCCCTGCACCCGACGAGGCTGGTGGGCTGCTCTACGACCTTGGCAGTCACCTGATAGACCAGGCCATACAACTCTTTGGGCAACCGATGCGCGTCTACGCGGAAATGGAGAAACGCCGCCCGGGTGCGCTGGTGGACGACGATACGTTTGTAGCCTTGCAGTTTGCCAGCGGTGTACACACACATCTCTGGATGAGCGTAGTTGCTCGTATTCAGGGGCCGCGAATGCGGCTGAGCGGGCTGCGCGGCACCTACGAAAAGTGGGGCCTGGACCCACAGGAACACGCGCTCGGTACGGGTATGCGACCGGGTGATGCTGGTTGGGGCCTTGAGTCAGCGGAACGCTGGGGGCGTATGCTCACAGATGTCAGTGGCATACGTATTGATACTCCCATCGAGACGCTGCCCGGCGCTTATGAAGAATTCTATATATTGCTACGCGATGCGCTGCTCACCGGAGGCCGGTCACCTGTTGACCGTAGTGGGACGACGGTGGAATTGTAGCTACCGGATTGATGCTCGCAAATACGATGGATTATGGAGCAAATTGCTCCATAATTTTTTGGATTTTGTGGTTCTTTGAAACCAAATTTAGTTGGTGGGCACCTGACGAACGATCAATCCCTGAGCCAGTGTCGCTGTGACGATATGCGCGAGGTGTGGTGCATCTGGCAGGATGCCCTGGGGAATGATCTCCGCTCCTACTACCCCGTCTAGAAGGAGCTGGGCCAGTCCATGAACGGTCGCCCAGGCGGTGAGCGCCAACGGTAAGGGATCTCCTGGTACCACCACCCCTGCCTGCTGGCAGGCCATGATGGCATCGAGAAGCACTTGATAGGCCGCCATGCCTGCCCGGTCAATCGGCGAACGTGCGTTGCCGTCTGCATCTGGCAGCGGGCGAGACAGTTGACGCAGTTCCGGGCGATAGAGGATTTGAAAGCTCGCGCGGTGCTCCACGGCAAAATGCACATACGCCACCCCCGTGGCCACCAACTGGTCCAGCGGCGTTCCCGCTGTCGCCTGGACTGCCTCTTGGAGAGCCTCCGCTAACTGCTGGAGCGTCTCCACGACCAACGCTTCCACCAGTGCCGATTTACTGGCAAAGTGGTGATAGGGTGCTGCTTCACTGACGCCGGCACGACGAGCGACTGCGCGCAAGGTCAAGCCCGCAAGGCCCTGTTCGGTGATCAATTGGAGGGCCGCATCAAGTAGGGCGCGACGGAGGTGGCCATGATGATAAGGCCTGCTCGGATCGGGAAGGGTCATTGATTCCTCCTCGCTGTGATGGGTTTGTGAGGTTGCTATCTTCACATTGTTAAGATAGCATGCTATACTCTCTTCTAGAGAGATGTTAACACCGTTAAGATGTGGCGTCAAGGGCCCGATGGTGTGCGCGATGTGAAGGCATCTCATGAAGGAAAGTGAGGACAAAGCTTATGCCACAGGTACCTCTCCGCATCCTGGTTATCGGCGCTGGCGTCATTGGCAGTGTGTATGCCACGCGACTCCAGGCGGCAGGCCACACCGTCACGCTTCAGGCTCGTGAGCAGCACGCCGCTGATTTGCGTGCCACCGGTCTCCTCCTGGAGGACGCGGCCACGGGACAGTCCACGACGAGTCATATCCGGGTCGTCGATCGCCTTGACCCAGACGATGTCTATGACCTGGCGCTGGTCTGCGTGCGCCTGGATCAGGTAGCCGCGACCGTACCGGATCTCGCGGCCAACCAGCAGATTCCCACGGTGGTGTTTCTATTGAATAACCCGACAGGCACGAAGCCTCTGGTGGAGCGACTCGGAGCGCAGCGGGTCGTCCTGGGCTTCCCAGGGATTGGGGGGACACGTGAAGGAACGCGGGTCCGCTATGTGCGTATTCGTCAACAACCAACGACTT
>WNFY01001612.1_pt1 | contig 22222 bp, 15 predicted proteins | sample 5400091 | NCBI WGS metagenome assembly WNFY01 (sample SAMN13153364, study PRJNA577476) | soil metagenome | isolation source: 60 cm soil or saprolite under grassland replicate 1 | place: USA:California | collected 2016-06-15
ATCGGCGGGCAGGTAGCGTTGTACCCACTGGCCAATACGCAGAGTTTGAGTCACGGCGCTGCGCAACGAGCCACGCACGTGCAACATTGTGTCATCGCGCAGGTTGATCGTGTTAACAACCACGTAAGCATTCGCTGGACCATCGCTGACTTCAGCGGGAAGCTGCGGATTTTGATCCTGGGCGATCGCGGGATCGATCAATACCTGCTGTGCTTGAGGGAAGAGACGCCAACGCCAACTGTGATCGCAAAGTCCGTAGTTAAAGACGATCGTGTAGATCTCGTGTCGCTGCTGTGTGGGGTTGAAGCCGGTCACGACGATTACGTTCCGGCGCAGAGCCATGCGACTGTTGTCGTCGATCAAATCGTCACGAAACGGGCACCAGTATTTGGCGAGTTTAAAGTCGAACCACTCCGGATTGTCTCTGATTGCGTGCGGCAGTGAGAAAAGATCGCCGAGGATGTCGTCAGTCGGATGGACCAGTCGCCAGCGTTGCGTGAAGTAAGTCTGCTCGTCGAACCAGAGGATCGCGTAGCGCTGTAGCAGTCCGGCGCCGTTTGAGCCTGGCGGACCAAGTTTGACCAGCATGTAGAAGTTGGTGGTGCCGTCGTTGAATGCGTCCCCATCGATGACTGGTCCGTTGAGAAAACGATACTGCGTCAAGCTGTAACGTTCGCCCTGGAACAACGGCCGCGGCGCCAACAAGGAATGGATCTCGCCGCCGAAATGCGTCTGCCAATTCTCAGACCAGTGACTCGCACCGATGCCGATGTCGAGCACTTTGGAATACTGGATTGCAAAACGTCTCTCCGACACCATGCGCAACCTCCAGGCGTGTTTGGACAAGATGTCAGGCGAGATACCAACTAATTCAATCGACCCATCCCCGTTTGGTGCGACTGCCAGAGATATGCGGCGACCATCCCCCGTGTCGATCTGCTGCCAACTGCCGTTGAACTCCGCATTGGGAGCCACTTGCCAGGTGTGCCAAACCAGGTTGTTGTCTGGCGAAACAGCAAAGACTTCCAACCGGCCGTCGGTATTGCTGGCGACCCATAGCTCGTGAAGATGGTCATCTGGCGAATAGAGCATGGTCCATTTGCCGTTCCACTTGCCCGGCGCATCTTGCGAGGTGCGCCAAACGGTATCATCAGGCGCGACGCCGATGATTTCGAGCCGGCCGTCTGCGTTGCGACCGACCGCGAGACTGCGCAGGCGATCGACGTCGGAGTAGAGTTCAGACCACGATCCATTCCACTTTCCGCCCGGCGTTGTTTGCCACGTGTGCCAGATGCGGTTGTCGGGCGCAACGCCGAAAGCCTCGAGTGTGCCGTCTGCATTTCTCGCCATCCATAGGTCGCGCAGCTTGTCGGTGGAGATGTAGGCGTCTTCCCATTCTTTCAGCCAAGTCCCGGGACTCGTCTGCGACGTGCGGAAGACCCGGTTGTCTTCCCCGACGGCGAAGACTTCCAGCCGTCCATCGAGGTTTGCTTCAGCGGCGATCGCGATCCGGTGATCTGTCGACGAATAGAGCTCCTCCCAAGTGCCGAGCCAACCACCGTTTGGAGCAACTTGCGACGTGTGGAAAACGCGATTGTCAGGCGCAGTTCTAAAGAGTTCGAGCCGGCCATCGCTGTTGCGCGTGATCGTCAACTTCTGCGCCCTCTCAAAGGGTTGGAAGAAGGGCGCCCACGTTTCATCCCAATCGCCGTTTGGTCCACGTTGGGTCGTGTGCAGAAGAACGTCGGTAAGATTCATAGCGAACGCCTCCAGGCTGCCATCTGCATTTGCGACCAGCCACACTTGCTGAAGCTCGTCTTTGTTGCTGTAGAATCTCTTCCACGTACCACGCCACGATCCTTTTCTGCGCGTGTAGCTGGTGCGAACGTAAACCGGCATCCACGCAGGCGGCTGATTGGGAGTCGGCATTTTGTTCTCAAGTGTCCACGCGGGCGGCAACTCAACGCGATTGACATCCGGACGGTCGCCATATCGCTGTAGTGCGGCACGACGTGAACGGAGCATGAGCTGAGCCACAAGCTCGCTGAGTTTTGCAACTGCGTCGGCGATGAATGGCTGTGCTTTCGGATTCGCCACCGGCTGATTCAAAAAAGCTAGAAACTTCGACACATCGATCAGCACTTTTCCTTCAGGCTGGGACTTAAACGCCTGCGAGTTTCGCGCGCCGTAAAGAAGTACTCCGAGCGCAACGTACGCAGGGAAGATCAGAACTCCGAAACCTTCATCTTCGATCTGCTGGTGCCAGTCGTGTGCGAGCTTGTCGATGTCCAGCATCCGATCGAGGAGAAATTGAGCGAACCAATTGCCGGTCATTTCTCCCGCTGCTTTCTCCACCGAGTCGAGAATGTCGTGGAGGGCCGCTTCCGAAAAGACGTCGATCAGGTCCTGATCGCTGAAGCCGAGATCTTCCTGTGTCGTGATCGAGAGTTGTGAACGAGTATCTTTGAGATACCAGGTACGCGCGCGCTCGAGCACCAGCATCACGTCTGAAACTCCCAGTTCGAGCACCTGGTTGAAGATCGGCAGTCGCAGACTAGCGGGATGGTTAAAGTAATTTCGCGTTCCCTCAGGAGGAACAATGACGCTCGGTGGATCTTCGGTGAAATACTCCGGATCCACTTTCATGTTGAACGGAGGAATGGGTGGATCTTGGAAATCCTCGGGGGTTATTTGGCCGTCGTAGTCGTCGATTGGCCGCTTGTTCAGTTCGCCGATATTGCAGCGGGCCTGGGGGCTGCGAAAGAGTTCGTCCATGTAGACGTGAAAGAGTCGATCGGTACCTGCCTCCTTCCCGATGATGCGTCCGCGGCCCACGGCGATCATGTCAAACGTGATGTTGTTGAGTGATTCACCGATGCGCAGGTTTTCGTGCGAGAGAAACGGCGGCAACTTTTGCCCGGTGCACGGATCGGCCAATGGTTGGATAGTTTTCCAGTTTACGTCGCCGTCGATGCTGTATTCGACGACGCCGTCTGGACGCAGTCGAACGCCGTAACGCCTGCCGGAGTCCCTGATGCGAACGCGTGACCGCGAGGAACAGGGATTGAACATGACGCCGTAACGGCGCGGGTGCGAAGTTACAGATTGAAAGGGAACGTTATTAAAAAGGATGAAGTCGCCTTTAGCCATAGCAGTGTGCCTCCAGGGTGATAAAAGCGAGGATGGATTAAGGCTGAGCGCTGGGCTGCGTTTCAGCCACGGCTATTGTGGGAGGACTAGGGTGTGATTGTACGCAAAGAGGCACAAGAAGCAAAACCGGATCACGTTGAAATGACAGCGCAAATGGACGATCCAGCCTAAAAGCAAGGCTGGATATTCGCTAGTTGACACCTCCCCCGAAAACTGACCTTCTGAAAAGTGATCCGGTCAAAAAAGCGGTCAACGAAAAATCCGCGAGTTTGTAAATAAAAGAAAGGGAAGCGATTGTGATTCCGCTTGCCAATTCGATGCACACCGGCCAGATTATCCTGCTGACAAAAATGTTGGTGCAGAAAGATCTAAGATTCTATGATTTTTCCAGCGGCGCGCCGGTTGACAGCTGGCCTTGATCTCCCAGATAAGGAAGCAAATGCAGATCGTTTTGCCCGCTGATCTTTTAAAAGTCTCTGATTCATGTTTAATATAGGGTGCAGGGTAGGTGCACGCGAAAGAAGGTTACCATCTTTTCTTTACAAATCTCTCTTGTGGCCTAGGAGGCAGAATCCGAAATGACTTACGTCGTTGCCGAACCGTGCGTCAACTGTCGTTATACCGATTGTGCTTTGGTTTGTCCCGTTGAAGCTTTTCATCTGGATGACGATATGTTGGTGATTCATCCAGAGACCTGTATTGATTGTGATGCTTGCGTTCCTGAATGTCCTGTCGAGGCAATCTTTCCAGAGAATGGAGTGCCGGCCGAGTGGACGCATTTCACTGGCATAAACGCTGAGCGCGCCTTGAGTGGGTTGCCGACTATCACCGCAAGGCTTGATTCCTTATGCGAATAGCCGGTAAGAAATGAAAAAGCGCACCAAGCGTTTGGTTAGTGGCTTGGTTATTGCCGCCGGAGCAGTTGGAGCGGCGGGAGCTTACTTAAAGAAAAAGAACATGGGAGTAAGACGACGGTCGCCAAAACTGAGCGTGAACGTTTGGGCCAGACCCGGAATGAGAGTGACATTTCGAGCTGAGTTGATGCCGGGCAGGGAACGAGAAGAACGAACCTTTCAGGTGAAAGAGCTATTGCCTAGTGGTCGAGTTTCGTTGCAGGGAGCCGACGGAGAACATACGGTAACGGAATTCGAGTCTCTTCATTGAGATACCCGCAAAAGATCCAATCGAAGACTTAAGTGGCCACGCCCGCGTTGCCTTACCACGTGTAAGTCCTGCCTGGTTCCATCACACCCAATTTCGGAATTTCCAGTGCGTTCAGTTCCTGAATTATTATTTCGCGATAGCTGGGTTTAAGGTGAACCGCCAGGATGTCCATACCATTGTGATTGAGCTTCTTTAACTCTTTACTGAGAGAAGCAGGTGTAAAGTGGCGTGAAACTTCTGCCAGTTTCGCCATCTTGTCGGGGAACGACGCTTCAATCAGCAGGGCATCCAAGTGCCCCGTCTTGTTGACTACCTCCCAAAACTGATCAGTCTCTGCGGTGTCCGAGCTGAAGGCGACGCTGCTTCGGCTGTCTGAAACGATTAGTCCTATTGTTGGCACAATATGGTTCACGGGAACGGCAATAACGCTCAAGTGGGCCACGGAAAATGGTTGGCCGATCGGAATTGGCACGTATTCCATCACCATGCCATAATCGTTTTGCAGCCCTGAGAATCGAGGATAGACATTCCAGTTAAAAACATCGCGCTCGAGAAGCTCGATAACCTCCTGCGTGGCATGGATCCGGACCGGCTCTTTTAAGGTTGGATACAGATCATCAATAAATATTGGCAAACTGGCGATGTGGTCCATATGGGGATGAGTAACAATTATGTCGCGCACGGTGTCGCGCTGCTCTGCACTGAGCGCCATCGCAATACTGCCCGCATCAACTGCAACGCATTCGTCGATTAGAAAGCAGGTCAAACGTTGCTCAAGGGTTGCATGGCCCTGGGCGTCAAACGTAGAGGGTAGGAGTTGGATTCTCACAAGGGTCAGCTCTGGTGAAAAGACCTGTTAGCCGAAACTAGTATAAGCCAGAAACGACAAAACCCGCGAGTTCTATTACCGGGAAATCTTCCCTAGAGCGATCGGATCTTTTGCAATAAAGCACTAAGCGCTTGCTGATACGAAATCTCACGTTCCAGCGAATCCTGGTTTGCCGGAACCACACCGCGCGCCACGCGGCTGCGGTGGAACGCCAGCTCACTTGCCAGTTGATTGAATTGCTTTTGATAGCGCCATCGTTCGATGCCCCCGCTTGAGAAAGCATTGAAAGAGGAACGCATACGTCCCCTAATTGTGCACAGCTGATTGTAGTCCTCTGGCGTCAGTGTTCCATTCTTGAACTCGGTTAGGAGAAACTGACGGACGAGCTGGCCCTCTCGCCGCAGCGCCACAAAGATCACGATCAACATGATGAAAAAAGCCGGTACCATTAAGATCAGGTAAGTGAGTAAAAATACTACTCCGCCGAAAATAGCCGCTGAGCCATTCCAGATACTGTGCATGCAAATTGCCATGAGGAGTCCCAGAATTGGCGTGACCACCTTCACCACAGTGTTTCTGGTTTGACGCGCAAGTCCGAGTCCTATTCCAGTCATACTCGTGAAAAGAGGATGTGAAAACGGTGCGAGAGCGCCACGAATGATGAACATCAGTGTCAGACCGCCGCCTCCGCCCTCGAGTGCTGCCTTGCCGTAGTATTGAATGTTTTCAGTCATAGCGAAGCCCAGAGCGACTAATGCTGCGTAGACAATGCCGTCAACAACGCCATCAAACTCGTCCTTCTTCAAGAAGAAGAAAATAAATAGGATTACAGCTTTGGCGCTCTCTTCAACGATGGGTGCAGAAATCACGGCGGCAAAGGTCTCACCGGCAGTCAAGCTGTTAGTAATTGCGCTCACAACCAGACCAGTCGCAGTGTTAAAAAGAAATGCGAAGAATACCGCAACCAGCGCGCCCCAAAAGAAAGCAGTAGCCAACATCCAGAAGGGTTCCGACTCGTAACGATCGATCCACAGCACGAGTACTATATAAAGAGGAACCGGAAGAGTGGCCGTAATTAGACCGATCAGTAAGGCTATCGGTCCGGTTTCAATTCCTATCAGCAGTAGGACCAATAAGCCGAAAAGCAGGGAGATGAGGATGCCAATGGCAACGAATGCCAACCTGATCGCGCTCATTCGAGCAGTCGGTTTTATAACGATTACTGGTGACTGGTAGGCGCCAGCTGGAGTCGGCAAATAAGGCTCACGGGGCATGCTCATAAGTGTCGACCTTATTCGCCCTCTCTTGAGTGGGTTGGAGTTCAGACGATTCAAAAACTCCGGCAGTATACTTAGTCAGTTGGTTAGGGACCTAGTTGATTCTCGCCGAGTCGTCACTGACTCTTTCTGTCAAAACCAAGTTATCTTGCACAGGTTTGTGCCCGGCCACCGTCGATGGAATAAGTGGCACCCGTGATCCATGACGCCTGCTCGGAAGCAAGGAAAAACACTAACGCAGCTATCTCATCGGGTCTACCGACCCTACCCAGCGGGTGAGTTTGCTTTGAGTGCTCAAGGAAAGCCAAATAGGCCTCTTCGCTCATGCCGCCGCGTTTATGAATCTCAGTGACTACAACTCCGGGATTTACAGCATTAACCCGAACGCCCCTGCCGGCAAGTTCAAGTGCCGCGCAACGGGTCAACTGGTCGAGGGCCGCTTTAGAAACACAATATGCGAGCACGCCAGGGAAAGCGCGCAAGCCAGTGACACTTGAAATGTTAACTACGTTTCCCCGCCGTTCAAGCAGGCTCGGCAATGCCCTTTGCATGAGACTGAAGACAGCTCGAGCATTGACGTTGAGCATGTCGTCCCAGACCTGGAGCGTGGTATTCTCAATCGTGCCACTGCTGATGTGACCAGCGGCATTGACCATGACATCGATCCCTCCGAATCGTTGAACGGCCTGTGAGATAGCATTGTCGGCCTCGTCAGTAATCGAGAGGTCCGCCTGCAGTGCAAGGCATCCTGCGCCCAGGCTTTGAATGTCCTTTGTTGTACTTTGCAGCGCCGCTTGGTTGCGACCGACGCATACAATGCTCGCCCCTGCTGCTGCAAATTTCAGGGCACATGCGTGTCCAATTCCCGAAGTGGCCCCAGTGATGAATGCAACCTTGCCAGCGAATTGTTTGTCGTCCATATTATTGGTTCCTTCCAGGTCGAAACGTTTTTTCTGTTTACTCGACTGTTCAGATAATGTCGAAAGCTCAGATATTGACAGCGCGATCCCAAAAAGTTGAGTATTATGACTGCGAGAGCTTCGCGAGGCTACCACCGGACTCCCCGGCTACGCTCATTAGCGCGGGAGGAGTTTAACGGGTTGGCTTAGCCAATCCCAGAGGAAATGTTGGGACATAACTCCGCAGATCAGTTTTTTCCCAGGAGCCCGCGATCAGATCCGCGTTCGTCTGAGGAGGTGCGCGGACGAATATCGAGGGCGAGAATGCCTTCCAGCGCAGGCTACCTGCTGGCGGCGGTGATTATTGCGGCGGCTCTCTTCTTTGGTCTTTGGTGGATGCTCGTGAGCGGAGGAGACGAAGCTCCGTGGCTCCCGGCAGGGCTGGCGGCTAGCGTCGTGCTGCTCGTGGCGCTGTCGGCGCGCGAAGTGGTAATGCGACGAGCCTGGACTCGTTACCTCCTCGAACATGGTATCCAGGAACATAAGTCGAAGAGGAGCAGCGACAAGAACTCTGGTCAAAAGAAAAGTTATTCGGCTTCACTCCATTCAGCCGCGCTGCGCTCCATCCAGAAACAATCAGCATCAGCTGACGCAGCCGGTGCTTCACCTGACGCTCATTTGGATGTAGCACATCTTTGCCATGATTATCTTGCCAGCACCGAGGACGCGTTGCGTTCAGGAACTCTTTCGGGCGAGAAGGCTATTGCAATCAAGTCGGGCCAGGAGCGCGTTCGAACGCTGCACAAGCATCACCTGCTGACCTGGGCTCGGGACCAGTCGCGAGCATTGACTCGTGAAGCGCAGCAGCGGGCTCGAACCTCTGACAAGATCGAGACGGCTAATCGAGCTATAGAATGCATTGACTCTGCGCTCAGAGTTTATTCAGACGAGGCTGAGCTGAATGAGTCAAAGGTTGCGATTGGAGAATTCATCGCTTCCGTCAAAGTGGCCCACTGGGTCGAACTTGCGGAGCGGTCGGCTTTCAAAGGACATTACCGTAGGGCAATTGACAGGTATAAAGATGCCCTTTTTTATCTCAATCAGGAGGCTGTCAAGGAAGAGGTCCGGCTGGCTGGTACGGAACGAATCGAGCGTGAGATCGAAAAGCTGCGTGCCAGATTAGGATCTGCCAATGCCGAGCGGAGACGAAGATCAAGTGAAGATCCCGCAAACGAAGGCCGCGGAAGGGGAATATGATTCTGCAGAAATGTCCTAAGTGTCGTAGTTCCCGAATCAGGAAGGGCTATAAGCGCACACCGCTTCTGCTTCGGCTGTTTGGCATCTACAACCTTTTGTGCGATCATTGCAACTTGCTTTTTGTGGGTTTTGCGGTGCCTGGAACTGTTAAAAGTAGTCATAGGAAAAGGTTTGACCGTCCTGACCCCACACCGGACATTCCCAGGACGAGAATCTCCCCCTCAAGGGACTTGAATTGAGATCTCGTTGAATTCACATCTGTTTGGGCTTAGCCGTGAGAGTCGAGAAAACTTCCGAACTAGAGGCCGTGCTATGAGTGTTAAGACTTTATTGGCAATTGGGATTCTTGCTTCCTGTGTAACGGTTGCGATAGTTCGTGCGCAAGAACCGTCGCAACAACAGCAGCCATCTTCTCCAGTAAGTTCACAACCGTCTGGTCTGGACACCCAGGGAATTAGAAACTACCTGCTCGGGCCCGGAGATGTGCTCGATATCAGGGTCTTTGGACAGCCTGATTTGAATACGACTGCGCCGGTTGATAGTGACGGCAACCTTACCTCGTTGCCTTTTCTTGAAACTCCAATTCCTGCGAAATGTCGCACGGAAAAACAGGTTCAAAAAGACATCGCCACTGCTTACTCTAAGTTCATAAACAAACCGCAGGTCAGTGTGCGCATAGCAGAACGCAATAGCCGCCAACCCGCCACCGTCTTCGGCGCTGTCCGAGCGCCAACGCGAGTGACGATGCAACGAAATGTGCGCTTGAACGAGTTGATGGCAGTCTCTGGAGGATTTACTGAACGCGCGTCAGGTACAATTCAGATCCTGCACACGGAACCACTGATGTGCCCTGGACCAGGAGAAGAGGCGGAAGGTTTACCGATTGACGGCACCAAGATGCCATTGCAGATAGTTAAGATCTCTGACTTGCGCACAGGGAGACCAGAGTCCAACCCTATTATTCGTCCAGGCGACTACATCCTGGTGACGGAAGCGGAGCCAGTTTACATGACTGGCGCTGTCCTTTCTCCTACGGGAATCTACTTGCGTGACCAACTCACGCTCAGTCGCGCTTTCGCGATGGTCGGCGGCACCCGCAAGGAAGCCAAGCTGTCTGACGTAAAGATCTATCGTCAAAAGCCCGGTTCGTCAGAACAGGAAATAATCCGCGTTGATTTTGCGGCAATAAAGAAGAATCAGAAGCCGGATGTCTTATTGCAAGCCTATGACGTGGTCGAAGTACCGGAGGCTAACCCACTTTCTTCGCAACGCATCGGAGGTACTTTGTTAGGCGCCGTGACTGGAAGCCTGACAAGTGCGATTTCATCGGGCGGGGCTATTGCCACTCGCGTAATCTACTAAATTGTTGACTACCACCTGGTAGCCAAAGTGAAGAGTTAGAGCAAAAGAATGAACGGAAAAACAACCTTGGCCGGCAATCGCAGGCGCAGAAAAACGATAACAGCTCTCTGGGTAGCAGCATTATCCTTTGGCGTAATCTTGCTCATCTACTGGGAGATGACCGCAATCCTTTACATCCTGGCTACCCTTGGTGTCACTGCTTTGCTGATCATCGTCGCCAAGTCCGACTTGGCCCACACAGAGAAAACTACGAGTCAGCTTTCCTCGCCTGGGCCTGCGCAGGCTATTACAAACGGAATGGTGTCAAGTCAGCGGAACACTCCTTCCGCTTAGATTCTTACCCAAAATCCAATCGGTTCGGACATGCTGAAGTTGTCCGTTGCTTGAGCGTCTCGTGAAGAGAAGTTCTTGCATCTACTTGTGTTTTTTGTGGTTCTAAAACAATATGAGTAGGTTGAAAGTTTAGACGGACTATTGCATAATCCCCATGCGTTCACCTCCCCGGTGGACGAAGTGGTCGCGTGGGGTGAGGACACGTGGCCTTAGGGTGGGGGCTGTGGGAGGCCCCCGCCTGCTTTGTTTTTTTTTGCAATCCAAAATCCAATCCATCGGCCCATCAAAATAAGATTGTTGACGAAAAATTTTACGGAAGTAAGATTCGACGAGCAAAGAATAGTCTGTGATGAATGCCAGAATAGAAAACTGGCACGTTAACTGACCATCAAGATGGTTCTCTTCCCGAGATCACGGCGAAAGTTCAAGCTCTGGCTCTACAAGGGCGGACGAGAAACAAATTCAGCGCAGGACCATGGCAGCGTCCACCAGCAACACGAATGGTGGCAGGTCATGTGCCTTACTGGCGTTGATTACTTTTCGACATTTGGTTACCAGCCAGGGATCGCTTTTCTTGCAGCCGGCGCCCTCTCGCCGATAGCGACACTCATCCTCGTCTTGCTTACCATTTTCGGGGCGCTGCCTATTTACAGTCGTGTCGCCGCTGAGAGCCCGCATGGCGAAGGCTCCATTTCAATGTTGGAGCGTCTTCTGTCGCGCTGGAAAGGTAAGCTGTTTGTTCTCGTCCTGCTGGGCTTTGTCGCTACCGACTTCATTATCACCATTACCCTTTCTGCTGCTGATGCGACGGCCCACATTTTAGAAAACCCGTTTACGCCCGTGTTTTTGAAGCATCAGATGGGAATCACGCTATCGCTGATTGCTATCCTGGCAGCAATCTTCCTGAAGGGCTTCAAGGAAGCAATTGGCATTGCGGTGCTCTTAGTTTTTGTTTATTTGTTCTTGAATGTGGTCGTAATTGGTTTTGGTTTGTTTCAACTGGTATCCCACCCACTATTTCCCGGCATGGAAACAGGCTTTACTGCATCACCCCAACGTACATGGCAATATTTGGTTGGCCGTGGGTGTTTCCGTGATCCTTTTTCCCAAGCTTGCGCTCGGCCTGTCAGGTTTTGAAACTGGCGTCGCTGTCATGCCGCTGGTCCGCGGCGACACCGATTTGAGAACTGAGGAGTGGGAAAGCATCCATTCCACCCGCACTGGTGCGCCCAAGGCGGAAGTCGAAGCTGCGCTGCAGGGTCGCATACGGAATACAAGAAAACTGTTACGCACCGCCGCCCTGATCATGAGCGTAATGCTCATCACAAGTAGCCTGGTGACTACGACCTTGATTCGGGCGCCAGAATTTGCCGAGGGAGGCGGTGCCAACGGCCGCGCGATTAGTTATCTCGCGCACAAGTTCTTCGGCGATATTTTTGGCTCCGGATACGATCTCAGCACCATTCTCATTCTTTGGTTTGCCGGGGCTTCGGCTATGGCAGGGTTGCTCAATATTGTGCCGCGCTATTTGCCGCGCTATGGCATGGCACCCGAATGGGCCAGGGCCACTCGACCTCTTGTCCTCGTCTATACAGGAATAGCGTTTGCGGTCACAATTATTTTTCGTGCAGACGTTGACGCCCAGGGTGGGGCTTATGCGACGGGCGTACTGGTGTTGATGAGTTCGGCAGCTATTGCGGTAACGCTAGCAATGCACCGGAAGCGGGAGAACTGGCGATTGTTCCTCCTCGTCGTCGTTGTGTTCGCTTATACCACCATCCAGAACATTCGTGAGCGGCCGGAAGGAATAGAGATTGCCTCGTTTTTTATACTCGCTATTGTCACTACTTCACTCGTGTCGCGCGTATGGCGCACGACAGAATTAAGAGTCGACAGGGTTGAGCTTGACGACTTGGCACGCGACTTCATTCGTGAGGCTAGTCGTGGGACGATCCGCATAATTACCAATCGCAAAGATCGGGGTGACGTTCTGGAATATCAAACCAAGGAGCAGGAGAAGCGGGCTGACAACCACATACCCCCAGGCGAGCCCATCCTTTTTTTTGAGGTTACGCCAGGTGACGCTTCGGAGTTTTCCGGCACCCTGCGTATCCACGGAGAAAGGGTTGCCGGCTTTCGTGTTTTGCGGACTGAATCACCGGCGGTCCCAAACGCTATCGCCGCCTTTCTCTTATATCTTCGCAACGAAACGGGGAAGCTACCTCACGTTTATTTTGGTTGGAGCGAAGGAAATCCCCTTTCATATCTGCTGAGATACATCGCTTTTGGCGAAGGTGATACGGCCCCTGTTACGCACGAAGTTTTGCGCCAGGCGGAGAAAGATCCGGTGCGTAGGCCCATCGTGCACGTTGGTGGTTAGGAGGGGGACAGGGCTGTTGTCTCTTGAGTTGCGTTCCGTTTTGCGTGAGGGTATTATCACGCGCCTTGAAATCTTGTCAGCCGAAGTTGCTTGACTTCTTGAGTGAGCAACGCGGGGGAACCAAGTGTTTCGTTAGTAACGAAAACAGGGGCGAGTCATGAGGCGCGCCGGGCGCCACATGTAGAATACTTCCAGTTCAAGCCCGTCAGCTAACCTCGTAGGCAAAAAGGGAAGGGCAGTGCCGTGGTCCCTGGAGGCGCGGAGCACATTGCTCCGCGCTTTTTTTGACTATTACCGCTCTCGAGCCCCGATAGCAGGATGCAGTTTGATGGGCGGTCTCGGAGGTCCCAGGTGATTGCTAGCTTTAAAAGAATGCTAGTCGGACGGGCACTCAAAACTGAGCAGGCGATACATGAACGGCTCACGAAAAAGACCGCCCTCGCCATCTTTTCCTCAGATGCACTCTCCTCGGTTGCGTACTCAACGGAAGCCATTCTGCTGGTCTTGCTGGCGGCCGGCACTTCCGCGATAGTCTATCTTCCTTATATCGCAATTGGCATAACTCTTCTGCTCTCAATTCTTGTCCTTTCTTATCGGCAGACCATCCACGCTTATCCTTCGGGTGGCGGCGCTTACATAGTTGCAAAGGACAATCTTGGTACGCAGACCGGCTTGATTGCCGCCGCCTCGCTTCTGGTCGATTACATCCTTACCGTTGCGGTTTCGGTTTCGGCGGGTGTGGCCGCTATTACTTCCGCAACGCAGGGGACTCGGTTCTCTTTTCTTCACGAACATCGCGTGGCAATGTGCATTTTCTTCGTTGTCTTCATCGCGCTGATAAACCTGCGCGGCGTGAGGGAATCGGGCGCATTCTTTGCCGGCCCCACATATTTGTTCATCCTGTCGATGCTCGCTCTAATCGTGGTAGGGTTTATTCGCTACTGGACCACCCATCAGGTCATGGCGACGCCGGAGAAGATCTATTTCGACTCGTCAGTCGGATCGGTGGCCCATCACGCCTTGACCAGCGGGGCTTTGCTTTGGCTCTTGATGCGGGCATTTGCAGCGGGTTGTACGGCACTGACTGGTGTGGAAGCTATCTCGAATGGGATTCCAGCCTTCAAGCCACCAGAATCGAAAAACGCCGCTGCAACCTTGACGGTCATGGCTCTGGTCATGGCGGTGTTGATTCTGGGAACAGGCTTTCTCGCCTACAAGCTCAATGCCCATCCCTTACGAGATGAGACTCTTGTTTCGGCAATGGCTCGATACACCTTCGGCGGGAGCATGGTTTACTACATCCTGCAGGCAGCGACGGCCGCAATTCTCGTTTTGGCGGCGAATACCTCGTTTGCCGACTTTCCCCGGCTTGCGAGTTTGCTCGCTGCGGACAGATTTCTGCCGCGCCAGCTCGCGAGCAGAGGCGATCGGTTGGTGTTCTCCAATGGTGTTCTGATTCTTGCCTTGCTCGCCTGTGTTCTTATCGTAGTCTTCAAAGGCGAGGAGCAGGCGATGCTCCCACTCTACGCTTTGGGAGTTTTTATCTCATTCACCTTGTCGCAAGCTGGGATGGTGGTTCACTGGCGTCGATTGCGGCGGGTAGACGAGGCAAAGCAAAGAATCAGGGAAGAAGCAGAAATCCATCGGACCCAGGCGGCAGACACCGGCGCTGCCAGCCATGAAGCAGAGAGATTAGAGGCAATCGAGCGAGACGTTGGTGGCAACTCGCTCGTTTCCATTGTGATAAACGCCGTCGGCGCCGTAGTCAGCTTCGTGGTTTTGCTGGTCATAGCAATCACAAAGTTTACCCACGGCGCCTGGGCTGTCATCCTGCTTATTCCTTTGCTTGTATGGATGTTTCGTTCGATCCACCGTCACTACCTGGACATTGCCGGACAGTTGTCGATGGAGGGATTGGCTCCGCGACGTTTGATCGCAAAGCACAAAGTGCTGATCCCAATCTCGGGCATTCATCGGGGAGTGATCTACGCCCTCGATTACGCAAAATCAATATCACCGGGGCACGTTATTGCGGTTTATGTGGATCTGAACGAAGAGGCAACGCAGAAGCTGCGTGAGAAATGGACCACCTGGGGAGAAGGGGTCGAACTCGTGATCTTGCAGTCGCCGTACCGGTCATTAACACGTCCGCTGCTGCGTTACATTGAGCGGATTTCCAGGCAGAGCGAAAACCTAATGGTGACCGTATTACTGCCGGAGTTTGTCCCAGCGAGATGGTGGCACCAGTTGCTGCACAATCAGAGTTCCCTATTGCTAAAGGGTGCGTTGCTCTTCAGAAAAGGCGTAATAGTAACCAGCGTTCCATATCACCTGGAAAAGTGAACGCCTGGATGTTAGATAGATCGAGGTTAGAGCGGAACTGACTCGGCCTCTGGTGTGCGGCCGGCAAGAAAGCAGGAGCGACAATATACCGGACGACCTTGGGAAGGATAGAAGGGAACGGTTGTTTGTTGGCCACATTGAGCACATTGGACCGAGACTTCGATGCGTTGCCTCACGCCTGAGGATTGAGCGGCCGCAATCGCCGCGAGTCGTTCGTTCTTGGCTTGCTTGCATGGTTTGCATCGCTTGGGCTCATTCTTCAATCCTTTATCATGAAAGAAGACCTGTTCGCCGCCTGTCCAGATAAAGTTCTCACCACAATCGACGCATTTGATTGCGCGATCTTGATACTCAGTTTCGGGATTCGTTTCCAGTTCGCGGGCTGCTTCCATCTGTGACATGATTGACTTTACTCCCTGGGTCGTCCCCTCAAATTGAGTCTAATCTGGCGGGCAAATAAAGAACACTACCGTCTGCGAAAAGAAGCTCTTTGTCGGTCCACCTTGTGAGGCCACGGGCGAGGAACTATCCTCTGCCCGCAATTGTTGCCAGAAAAGTATAACTATGGCGAAATTGTGTCAAGATAAAAACCGGGTTATTTTGGATCATCTTTAGAGAGGGCAGGAAGCCGAGTGGCAGCATCCGCGCGCAGAATATGAAAATACTAGTGATTGGTTCAGGTGGACGCGAGCATGCGATTGTTTGGGCTCTTCAAAAGACTTCAACCGTTCCACTCGAAATTTATGGTGCGCCCGGCAACGCTGGGATTGGTCAGACGGCACAGATAGTCCCGATAGGGGTGACCGACCAGTCTGCACTCAGACGGTTCGCCGAATCAGAAGGGATTGATCTAACCATCGTTGGACCCGAAGCCCCACTGGCTGCTGGCGTAGTCGACCACTTTGTAGCGAATGGTCTTGCGGTTGTAGGTCCCTCTCAAGCCGCGTCACGTCTGGAAGCCAGCAAAGCTTTTGCGAAAGACTTCATGGCCAGACACCGGATACCAACGGCCACTTACCGCATTGCTGACTCACCATCCCAGGCAATCGAATTCATACGAAGCGGAGAGTTTGGCCACGCTGAATCACCAGTCGTTATTAAGGCTGAAGGTCTTGCCGCTGGGAAGGGTGTTGTGGTAGCAGGGTCACATGCTGAGGCCGAGAAGGCCATTGAAGATTTGATGATTAAGGAACTCGCAGGGCCTTCGGCCGCAAGACGAGTAATTATTGAACAGGCGCTGGACGGCCGTGAGGCCTCTATTCTGATCTTCGCTGATGGCCGGAATTACGTACTAATGCCTTCCGCGCGAGACCACAAGAGAATTGGCGAAAACGATACTGGGCCAAATACCGGCGGGATGGGAAGTATCACGGATCCCTCAATCATCGATGCCGCCATGCTGGATAGGATCGTCAATGAGATCATTGAACCGACCCTTGCAGGCGCCCGCCATGAGGAGTTTGCATTTCGCGGCGTCTTGTTCTTCGGGATAATGGTGACATCAGATGGCCCCAGCTTGCTTGAATATAATGTTCGCTTCGGGGACCCTGAAACTCAGGCTATTCTTGTGAGACTGCGCACCGACCTCCTTTCAATATTCGAAGCAACCTGCAATCAGACACTGGGTGCCCTAAAGGTTGACTGGGCTGCCGGATCTTCAGCATGTGTAGTATTAGCCAATCGGGGTTATCCAGCTAAATATGAAACCGGCGCTGTCATCAAAGGGCTGCCGGAAACTGACCAGGACGGGGTCCAGATATTTCACGCGGGAACCTCGCGATCGGCGGACGGGCAATTCCTCGCCACGGGCGGACGAGTGCTTGGTGTGGCAGCTGCGGCAGGGAATTTGGCGGATGCACTGCTTCTTTGCTACCGGGTTATTGAAGATATTCATTGGGATGGAATGCAGTATCGGCCCGATATCGGACGTTCGATGGCCTCTTGATTAACCCTGCTTGGGCTTTTAAGTAGACCGGGCGGATGACAAAGCCAACCGGCTAAACCGACTGCCGTTTCTGGAACGCTCTGCACTTGTCCTGCTATACTCCAAACTCGTTTTGTGTGTGCGGCAGTTGAAACCGCCTGAACGTATACGTCGTACATTAGATCGGATCTCGGGTCCGAAGAAATGATAGGTTGCAAGGACGCAATCGCGGCAGACTAAGGAACCAGAACTTCATATCTCAGTGCCGGAGGCAAAACTCACAAATGGGACTTTGGAGCAGGGTTAAGCGCTCAATGCGCGCACTCTTTGGCGGACTGGTCGAAAAGACTGAAGACCCGGAACTCATACTTCAGCAGACCATCCGCGACATGCGCGATCGCGTGCCCGAGTTAAACAACTCCGTGGCACAGGTAATGGCAACTGAGAGATTGCTCTTCAAGAACAAGGAGCGCCTTGAAACGCAGGTTGTAGATCTGGATTCTAAGATTAGAGCCTCAGTAAAAATGGGGCGCGACGACATCGCCACGGCCTACATCGGGCAGCTGCAGCAGGCCCAGATGGATCTGCAGAAGACGTCACAGCAACTTGAGCACGCCAACCTCGCATCGAAGCAGGCACTGAAAGCGCGTGACAATTATGTGCTTCAGATGCAGCGCCGCACCGCCGAAGCGATGCAGTTGATAAACCAGTCGAAGCAGGCAAAACTCCAGGAGCAGCTTGCCCAGACCATGGAGTCGTTTCAACTGGGAGACGATGCCTCGACCTTCAACGAGATGCGCGACAAGATCGATCGTCGGGCAGCAGCCGCTGAAGCTAAGATGCAACTCGGCTCGGCTTCCGTTGATACGCAACTGCAGGACATCGAACGCGAAGCGATGGATATGCAGTTGCAGGACAAGCTGCTGTCGTACAAGCGAGAGATGGGTTTACTTCCCGGGGCTAGTGCCGCCTCGACGCCTCAAGCGCTTCCAGCAGAAGGTGAGACGGGTAACTCTGGACAGAATGGCGTTAGTAACCATGGCAGCGGTTGAGGTGGCGGCTTGCGATTTCCGAAATGAATAGTCTTGCTGGTATACCAAGTTTATGGCCGAGTTTCCCAAGTTTGATCTCAGATACCTTAAAGAGGCTTTCAAAGAACCCATAAACTTTTGGGGCATGGCCGGCTTTGCGGTTGCGGCCGCTTACGTTCAGGATGTCACCCCACTTGTTGCCGCCTTGGCCGCCGAGGGTCTTTATTTAGCTACCGTGCCAGCCAGTTCAATATATCGCCGTTTAGTCGATCGCCGAGAGAAGCAGCGGATGCTAAAGCTCCGCGAGCAGCAGCGTGAAGCGCTCATCAAAGTGTTCGACCCCCGCGAGCGTGAGGCCGTGGAATATTTGCGTTGGATGAAGAATCAGATTTATTCAAACTACAAGAAATTTACCGGCACAAAGCAGATTCCCCAAAACATCCAGAGTCTCGATCACCGCTGGGAAGACTTTGTCGATCTGTTGGATGTATACCGTCGACGCAAACATCACTTGCGATCTATCAACCGCCAGGCAGTGCAAAACCAGCTGATGCAGGCTGAGCGTTCCGTGGAGGGCGCGAGAGATGACCGCGAGAAGCGCATCCAGCAAGCCAACGTTGAAATACTCAAGCGGCGCGTAGCCGCATTTAACGATATCGAGCGCTCAGTGAAGCTGGTGGAAGGTCAGCTGCAGTCAATCGAAAACTTCTTTGGCCTGGTTAACGATCAGGTCGTAACGCTGCCTACACCTGAACGGGTGTCGTCACTGGATTTCGAGCAACTGAGTGACTCGATTGCCATGACTAAGCAAATGCTCGAAGAAACGTCCGATACCTTTTCCGCACTCGACAGCCACAACCGCGACATTGGCAACTACGAGCTCCTGCTTTCCAATAGCGGCTCCTCAAAGTAGACTTAAAATCAGCCGCAGATTGTCACGAACAAGGACAGATCAGAAGAATCAAATTTGGCCGGTCCGTTCTCATGTTCTGAACGCCCCCTCCTTCTACTCGCGTTCGTCTATCGCCCCCTCCAAATTTCCCAGAACATCGTTTTGAACAGACCAGGATCAGTGGAAGGAGGGACATTAGTCCTGCCACTCTTTGTGTTTACTTTTCCGTATCGATCAGAGTCCAACAGTGGCTTTCAATTCGTGGGCTGCACACGCTAAAGCCGCGAACTGTCAGTAGTTTAGTTCTTAATGTGAAGTATCAAATAGCACACCCTATAGCATTGGAAAAAAAGATAGCCACAACATATTGACAGTGGGCTGGCAAAGGAGTATATTCCGCTCCGCTTGAGACGAAGTGATGGATTTGGAGCAGCGGCAGGACCCCTTTGCTACTCTCTAAATGAAGATTTTTGCTTCGCATAGAGCTAACCGGGGTATCCGCAATACAGCTTAGTTATGGGCATGCGCGAGCAATACGCGTAGCCGAACCGTTTTTGAAACCCGAGAAGCCCTTGCAAGGTCTCCCGCGAGAAAGGCAGAGAACATGAGCGCAGGTATCGGCAAGAATCTCTCGCCAATGACTACGTCCCCCTCAGTCTCCCCAAGACGGAAATCACAACCACTCGGGCTGAATGCGAAGCGGGTCATCAGCAAACGATATTCTCTGAAAGACTCAAAGGGGCGCGCTATCGAAGAGTGGACAGATATCGTCCGGCGGGTCGTTGGCCATGTCTCTGCTGCCGAGAGAGACGCGGACAAAAGAGACAAGTTTTTCTCCGCGATGAGTGAAGTGATGCTCGATCGAGAATTTGTTCCGAATACGCCATGTCTCGTAAATGCGGGTAAAGCAAATGGACAACTGGCGGCATGCTTCGTTCTTGAAGTGCCTGATTCGCTGACCGGTATTATGGACCATGCCAAGGCGGCTGCAACTATTCATCAGACTGGCGGTGGGACTGGCATGACCTACGAGTTCCTGCGACCGTCAGGTGCTATTGTTGGTGCCTCTACTGGTGTCGCTTCCGGACCTGTCTCTTTTATGAACATTGTCAATCAAGTCACTGACGTGGTGAAGCAGGGTGGTGTGCGCCGGGGAGCAAACATGGGGATGATGCGCGTAACGCATCCAGACATTCTCCGTTTTATCCACGCGAAAAACGATCAGCACTCGCTGACGAATTTTAATATCTCAGTCAACGTTACCGACAGGTTTCTGAAGGCTGTTGATAACAGCGAGTGGTTCCAGTTGGACTTCAATGGGGAGTCCTGGACCGATTCGATTTACGATCCTGTGCGCGACGGCGATTATGTTGTCTATCGCCGGCCAGATGGTACGAGCGTGACTTTTTGTGATCGACAGTCGTTCCTGAGCGCCGAACTAACTGGGTGTACTATCGAAGAACCGCCGCGACCGGGAATGGTCTTCGCTCCTGACATTTGGAACCGGATTGTGGCTAGTGCTCATAAGTACGCCGAGCCCGGGATAGCGTTCATCGATGAGGTCAATCGCCACAATCATATGATGGAATCGATGGGACCAATCTATTCCTGCAATCCCTGTGGTGAACAGTTTTTGCACTTTTCGAATTCCTGCAATCTCGGTTCGATTGATCTCAACAAGTTTTACGATGGCGAAAAAGGTATCGATTGGGATCGGCTGCGAGAGGTAACCCGTTTGTGCACACGTTTTCTCGACAACGTCATTGATACGTGCGCCTGGCCATTGCCGGAAATAAATGAGGTCGTACATCGTACGCGTCCAGTGGGCCTCGGCATCATGGGATTTGCGGATCTTTGCCTCAACCTCCAGATAACTTACGGCTCGCCCGCTTCGATCGATCTGATGGATGAGGTGATGGGCTTTGTTCGTCGTGAAGCGTGGCTCGAAAGCAACCGTCTGGGCGCTGAAAAAGGCACCTTCCCTGAGTTTGAGCCGAACCGCGATGCCTATACCGAGTTTCTTTACAAGGAGATCGGTGTCCCGAAAGACGTACCACTAACTCCGCGCAACTACGAAGTGACGACAATCGCGCCAACTGGAACGATCTCCCTGGTAGCGGAAACCTCGTCGGGTATCGAACCCAATTTCTCATGGGCTTACGTACGCAAAGACACGCTGGGTACGCGCACCTATGTGCACACGCTGGCGGCGCATGCGCTGGGCATGGACGTGGACCAGTGTGAACAGGAATCAATCGATGAAGGCGCGGCCTTTGTTGTAGATCACGAACAGGGGTTGCCACCCTACTTCATTTCTGCGATGAACATTAGCGCTGAGCAGCACGTTCATGTGCTCGCGGCTGCTCAGCGCAATGTCGATAACAGCGTCTCGAAGACCTGCAATGGCAGCGTGACTGACACGGTCGAGTCTGTCGACAGGCTTTATAGACTGGGCCGTCAGCTTGGTTGCAAAGCTGTTAGCTACTATCGGGACGGTTCGCGCGAGAATCAGGTGCTCACGTCGATGAAGGCGGAGGAACCGAAGGGTGAGATCGTCAACCACGATGGGAAAATGATCCAGGAAGTGTTTGCGACTGGCCCGATCAGTGGCGGCGTGGGCTTGCTTGCTTCGAAGATGTTGCGTGGCGGCTTTGACGCGGCGGAAGTTGCTTACAGTCTAAACAAAGTAACCGGCACGCACGCGGTCTGGTTCAACGAGAGGCTCCTGACCTCACCTGAACAAGCCGTTGCGGAATGCATCATGATCACGAATCGACGGGTGCAGGATCTTCCCGACTCCGCCCGCGCCGTGGGCAAGCAGCAACATCACTCACAACCTGTAACTGGCGCCATCATGTCAAACATGATCGGCATTTGCCCCGAATGTCATGGGCAGCTGGAGCATGCGAGTGGGTGCGATTTTTGTCGGGACTGTGGGTTCAGCAAGTGTAAATAATCGGACGAACCTCATCGGTGACCGGATAACAGGTTGTAATGACCTGTAATTCCATTCAACACATACTGAACAGCCAACGCTTCGAAGGACGATACCCATCACGTGCATGGCGACGTCCACGCCACCTTCACTAACCAAGCTGATCAGACGCGCGCCCAAATACAACGAGACGAAAGAAAACGGAAAGACTACAGCGATTGCCACTCCAACCGCCGCTAACTTCTTCAGGTTGCCGCCAGCCTGCGAAGTGAGATACCACAGAGCTATCGATGTTTATCTCTGTCCAAACTTGGCATACAAATCAAAGCGGGCTCCATGAAACTGCAAGAAAGACGCAAGTCGATCCCATGCGTATATCCATCTCTGGCATCCCGCTCGCAACACACTTGGTCAGCAGGGCTCGTATGATTGTTAATGGCGAAAGG
>WNFY01001459.1_pt1 | contig 22213 bp, 21 predicted proteins | sample 5400091 | NCBI WGS metagenome assembly WNFY01 (sample SAMN13153364, study PRJNA577476) | soil metagenome | isolation source: 60 cm soil or saprolite under grassland replicate 1 | place: USA:California | collected 2016-06-15
CTCACAGCGCAACAATGTGAAGATATGGTGTTAAATATCGCCCATGATGACCTGATAACTCAGTTGGAACGGTATTTGCTTATTCATCGACAGATAATTATTGTTACAATTGAGAACTGGTGGGATAAGTATCGTGTGACTCTGCGAACTATTCTCGCGGAACGTGATGCTGCCGAACAGAAGCTAGCAATACTCTTGAAGGAGTTATTGCATGAAGTTTGATACTCATTCAATACCTGCTGACTGGAATATTACTACGATTGGAGAATGCTGTGATATTTTAGATTATATGCGCATTCCTGTGAATACAGAAAAGCGCCTTAATCGGCAGGGTAATATACCATATTATGGCGCAAATGGGCAACAAGGATGGATTGATGATTATATTTTTGACGAAGAATTAGTCCTCATAGCAGAAGACGGCGGTAATTTCGATGATTATGCCAATAGACCCATCTCTTACATGATTCGTGGGAAATCTTGGGTCAACAATCATGCTCACATCTTACGAGCAAAAGAAAATACCTCTAACTCGTGGATTTTGTATAATCTTGTCCATCGTGATATTCGTTCGTATATTCAAGGTGGTACACGAGCAAAACTTAATCAGAGTGAACTGCGTACAATAGAATTAGCCCTCCCGCCTCTCTCTGAACAACATTGTATTGTCACTATCCTCGATAGTATTGACTCGCAAATACACCTTACTGAGCAACTCATTGCCAAACTCAAACTCCAAAGAGAAGGCTTGTTGCACGACCTGCTCACGCGTGGTCTTGATGAACATGGACAATTACGTGATCCTGTTGCTCATCCTGAATTGTTCAAGGATTCGGTGTTAGGGAGGATTCCGAAAGATTGGAAGGTCGATAATATTTTAAATCATGTTTCATTACCACAGGGTCAGGTTGATCCTAAACGTTTTCCTTTCCGTGATTGGCCTTTAATTGCACCTGACCATATTGAGTCGGGAACAGGACGCATTATAAGCATACAAACTGCGGCTCAACAAAATGCCATTAGTGGAAAATATACTTTCTTGCCAGGGGATGTACTTTACAGTAAAATCCGTCCATATCTTAGAAAAGCGACTCTTGCAGACCGAGAAGGTCTTTGTAGTGCTGATATGTATCCGCTCCGCCCGAAGGATACTATGGATTCTCACTTTCTCCTGGCGATTATATTAGGAGAGCATTTCTCTCGATTTGCGATAGCCGTTTCTATGCGTAGCGGTTTCCCAAAGATAAACCGTAATGAGCTTGGTGAATACATAGTAGCATTGCCGCCATATCAAGAACAAAAGGCTATTGCTAACACATTTATCTCTCTCGATAACGAAATTCGTGTCGAACAAGCCCACCGCGACAAACTCAAACTCTACAAACAAGGCTTGATGCAAGACCTGCTCACTGGTCGTGTGCGTGTGAGCGCAGAGGAATCCTTGCCAGATGCTTATCAGGCAACATTATGAAAAGGCGCGGTATCCGCAATGGACACCGCGCCTTCATGCTACTGTAACTCTACCCTACATGCGAACAGCTTGCCTGGCACCTACTCTGCTGTCTCGATGTCTGAGAACTGCTGACGGAAGTCAGGCTCAGGTTCGTCTCTCTGCCCCTGTTGCGCGGTCCAGTAGAGTGTGTCCCTGTGTGTGGACAAATAGCTGAGGAGCGCAAATGACGCTTGTGGGCTTAACTGTACTTGCTTTGCAGGATCGCTCTGAGACGTGATAAACAATTGGTCATCGACGAGGCGAAACGACCATCCATCAGCGGTGGCCCCCTGTTCCTGGTTTGCCATTGGGTCATGCCTCACTTTCTGTTGTGCTTCATTGCCTCACAGACTAAGCTATGAAATAGCTCCATGCCTATTGTATCACATTAAAATCATATACTCAAAAGTTATGTTGCTAACGTAGTAATATATGTAAAGTCACTGAAAGACGAGATAAGGAGAACAAGATGGCAAAGTTTCAGGGGGTCCGACAGCAGAATGCGATCCTGGCTACCGCAAACGAGACGCCAGATGGTCAGGTAGTCGAGACAACACTGGCAAACCTGGCGCTGCAGGTCGCCACCAGGACCGCGACGAAAGTCAGCAACGAAAGGATGAGGGATTAGTTATGAGGAACCGCTCCTACCCGGTGCCGCATCTTCCGCGCACGCAGTTCGAGAAGCTGCTTGAGGCGCTTACGGCGCTCGGGATCATCACTGTTCTCGCGATGACTGTCTGGGGCTGGTTGATCCTTCCAGCAATCTTTCCAACGCATTATGGCATTTCAGGTGCGCCCAGTGCCTACGGAGGCAAAGAAACCTTGCTGATCGCGCCCATCATATCCATCTGCCTTTCTGTTCTGCTGACATTCTTGAGCCGCTATCCGCGCCTCTACAACTATCCCTGGCGGATTACCGCAGAGAACGCGACGCGCCAGTACTCTCTTGCGCGCCTGTTCCTGCACTGGTTCGCGCTTGAGATAGTGTGGATGTTTTGCGGCCTGCAATGGATAGTGATCCAGGAAGCGCAAGGCCCTCTGACAGACCCAATCGCGCTGATCATCCCGGCAAGTGCGCTCACATTGATCTTAACGATCATCCTTTATATATGCATCGCCGCTCGCGCTCGCTGAAGATACTTCTGTCCATGCCAGGTTATACGGGGGTTCACGCCTGGACGAGGAGTATCAGTAAAAACGCCCTGAACCGATCTTTTGTCAGGGGGTATCAATTTGATGGAACGAATGGATACCCCCTGACTTCTCCACAGCTATATATTGCTAGATGGAGGGATGCAATTTATGGGCCCTCAGGGCGGGTGCGTTTCATAAATTTGCATCATTGGAATCTGTCCATGTAGGGGCGCGATTTATAAGCCCGTGGCTCTCCCCTGGCCGGTGCACGGGCTTATAAATCGCGCCCCTACATGGACAATTGACCTGATCATGGTGGTCGTCGGCGCTTGCTCCATGCAAACAAATGAACCGCACCCCCTCAGGACTACCCACTTGACGTACAATATAAAATACTATCTACTGATACAAAAGAGGCACATACTGTAGCAGCCATATTAGTAACATAAAGCGAGATGTAAGAAGGCATGGATAAAAGTACGAAACCGCATCCCTCCTGGAGTCTGCCCCCGGCACGCTCACCGTTCGCGCAGGAAGCGCAGACGCGTTTTCTCTTCAACTACCAGACCGGCCTCCGCTCCGACTGGGAGAGTATTTCTCTAACGGTAATGGTCTGGGGGCCAGGTGTGACCAGGCCGACGCCGATGGCGGTGAAACGCCACCAGATCAAGAACCGATTGTTGGAGGTAGGCCATAATCCCCTGTTCAGCGAGGATATCAAAGGTGATGATGATCCTCTGCACAAGGAACTGCCTGGCGTGGAGGGCCTGATGTTGAAGGAGACGTACCAGGCCGACTACGCTGATTTTGTGGTGCTATTGCTGGATGAGGGCGATCTTACCCCCGGCGTTCAGGCGGAACTGGAGATCTGTGCCGATCCCTATATCGCCTCCAAGGTCTTTGTCATGGCTCCCGCGCTATTAAAAAATTCTTTTACGCATAAAGTTGCGATTGCACCAATTGAGGGGGGAAATGGTGCCGTTTACTGGTATACTGATGATGAACTGGCGCAATGCAATGTCTTAACTGAAGCTATATATCGCGTTGAGCAGAAACGCTACATCCTTGTTCGCCAGCTCAGGCTGTCAAGAAAGGCGACCACATGACTGAGCCCGATGTTTTTGAATGGCAACTCGCCGCTGTGGTGACGGATGAACGCTTGCTGTTTATTCTGTGGGCGGTGAAGACGCTCCTCTGCACACGGCGCGAGGACTTCTTGCGCGAGTACGAGTTCGATCCGCGAGAACTGGATGCTCTGCTTGAGCGTCTCCAATTGACAAACTTCTTGCAGGAAGATGGCGGCGAACTCGTGCTGACGAACGCGGGCAAGATCGCGGTCTCGCAACTGGATACCGCTCCCGTATCTCCCGCTCGCGCGAACCTGGCCCGGCCTGCCGGGGATATCCAGGCGCGCTTCAATCTGCCCAAAGAGCGCATCTATGTGGAAGATCGCCTGCTCGAACAGTTGCGCGACCTGCACTGGAGTATCCCGCCTGGTCGCGATCCCGACCTACCTTATCTGGAAGCTGAGGGCCGTACTACGTATCGCGATGTCCTGCTCAAAGTATCCCTCAAGCGTGCCATCCGCAAACTCAATACAGGGCCAGGCAAACCCGAGCCTACGGAGCAGCAACTCGATGAAGCTATCAAAGAGCTGGAACAGGTGCAATCTCCCGGTTCGGGCCTGCTGGAAGCCAATAGAAAAGCTATGGATCTCTTGCTTGCTGGTGTAGATGTGACCAATACTCCAGATGCTGCCACAGGCGCTTACCGTCGCCTGCGCCTCATCGATGTCGAAAATCCCGACGACAACGAGTTCCTGGCGCTCAACCAGTTTCGTATTCAGCTTCCCGGTCAGGAGAAGTTCATCATTCCAGACGTGGTCCTTTTCGTGAACGGTATGCCCCTGGTCGTGATCGAGTGCAAGAGTCCAGAAGTGACAGAACCCATCGAGTCCGCCGTCGCGCAACTACAGCGCTATGCCGACCCGCGCATGGGTATCCCTGCACTCTTCCATTTCAATCTCTTCCTGGTCGCTACCTGCTTCTACCTGGCCAGAGTCGGAGCACTCGCAGCCGATAGCCAGGACTACCAGCAATGGAAAGATCCTTGCCTGCCTTATCCCTTACAAAGGGAACCCGAATCATTGCCATACCTGGAAAAGTCCAGCAATCCCAGTAGCCAGCAATTGCTTGTGGCAGGCGTCCTACGCAAGGAAAACCTGCTTGATATCCTGAAGAACTTTGTGCTTTTCCGCTCTGATGGTGGTCATACTGTTAAGTTGATCCCTCGTTACCAGCAATACCGTGCCGTACAAAAGGCGCTGTATCGCCTGGACACAGGGACCATCAAAACCGTGCACAACGAAGATGAGCGTGGCGGCATCGTCTGGCACACTCAGGGATCGGGCAAAAGCCTGACCATGGTCTTTCTCATCCGTAAGATGCGCACGCTCCAGCGCTTAAAAAACTTCAAAATCGTCATTATTACAGATCGCCTGGATCTGCAGGATCAGTTAAAGCGCACAATGAAACTGACTGGCGAAGGTCTGCGTGTTGCCAGAGATATTCCCCAGGCTCGTGCTATGCTTGCCCGGCAAAAAGATGATATCAACTTTATCATGATTCAAAAGGCCCGTCCTGATGAGCAAGACGACCAGGAAGATGATCTCCCGACCCTGCCTGTGCTCAATGACTCGCCGGATATCCTCTTAATTGTGGATGAAGCCCATCGCTCTCATTCCAACAAACTGCATGGCAACATCATGAAGGCTCTTCCTTACAGCGCCAAAATTGGCTTTACCGGCACTCCGATCATGATGGGCGATCAAAAGCCGACCACGCAAATATTTGGTTCTTTTATTGATAAGTACACCATCCTGGAATCCGAGCAGGATGGCGCAACGCTGCCTATCTTCTATGAGGGCTATGAAGCTTACGCGGTCGTAGGACAGCGCCAACAGCTTGACCAGGCTTACGATTACCTCACGCGTGCCATGCCTCACGAGGTGCGACGCCGCATCATCAACCTCTATGCAGGCGAGTCCCAGGTTCTCGAAGCTCAGGAAATGATCGAGGCCAAGGCGCGCCATATGCTCCTGCACTATGCTGCAAACATTCTGCCCAATAACTTAAAGGCTATGGTCGTTGCCAACTCGCGGGCGGCAACCGTCAGCTATCAGAAAGCCTTGATGCTGGCGAAGGATGAACTGGTTGAGGTTCTCACAAATCTTAACCCATCTTCATTACCGCAGCAGCAGAATGGGGAGACAGCAGAAGTATCTTCTCCGTCAGGAATTGATCTCATGCGCCAGGCTCAAGCTCAACTACCCCTTCTGCGCAATCTTGAGTGTGCCGCTGTCATCTCAGCTTCCAGAGATGATGATCCGTCATGGAGCGAATGGAGCGATGAAACACGTCGCAAGCGCTACATCGAACGCTTCAAGCTCCCCCTGCAAGAAAACAATGGAAATGCACGCGATCCACTTGCTCTGCTCTGTGTCCAGCGCATGCTTCTTACAGGCTTTGACGCGCCTGTGGTACAGGGTCTGTATCTCGATCAACGCCTGTTTGGTCATAACCTGTTACAGGCCGTCGCTCGCGTGAACCGCACCTATGTAGATAAAACTCATGGCCTCGTGGTTGACTATCTTGGTGTTGCCCGCCAGTTGAAAGAAGCCTTGCTGGTCTATCGAGCAAGCGACATTCAAGGCGCGCTTATCGACATCAAAGATGAATTACTCAAACTGGAGGCTCGTTATCTCCGTCTCACTGCCATGTTCAGCGAGAAGGGCATCGATATCAGCAAGATCAACCTGAAACGTGACCGTGAGATCATCGACGCAGCTCTTAACCTGTTCAAAGATGCCAGGTTCCGCGCCGACTTCGAAGAGAAGCTGAAGAAATTCCTGGAGAGTATGGACGCCGTTCTTCCTCGCCCGGAAGCCTTCCGTTATGTCCACACTATGGAAGTGCTCGGCTATATTAACAAGAGCCTGGCAAACTTCCTGCCTGAAGAACAGATCGACATCAAAGGCACTGGCAAAAAGGTGCGTAAGCTTATCGATGAGCACATCACAGTGCTGGGTATTGAGCAGACCGTTGCACCTATCTCCATCACCGATGCCGATTTCGAAAACAAGGTCAATATCCACGTCTCGGATGAAACAAAGGCGTCTCAGATGGAGCACCTGGCTCGTTACTATATCAAGGAGCATTACGACGAGGACCCTGAGTACTACGCACGCCTCAGTCAGCACCTGGAGGAGATTCTACAGCGCTTCAAAGAACAATGGTCGCAACTGGTCGCCGCACTCCTTCCTTACATACATACATTGCGTGAGGGTCGCCAGGCCGATACCACAGGCCTGGACCCTCACACACAACTTCCGTTCATGGATATACTGGAAGTAGAGGCCAGTAGAGGCAGTGACCTCTTCGGCATCGAGCCCAGCGAAAACACTGAAAGGAAATCACGGTTGACACCAGCGCAGCGTCAGGAGCTTGCCACACTTACAAAAGAACTGGTAGAGATGATTCGTAGCCAGATCAGGCGCGTTGACTTCTGGAGTAGAATGCAGGAGGTGAATAATCTGCGTGCGGACATTCTTGAATTTCTTGACGCGAATGCTATCATTCCACCTGAACGCCAGAATGATGTTGCGGGTCGCCTTATTCACCTGGCTCGTCGCCTGCATCCGTGGTTAACAACATGAGCGAAACACTACAGGTACACGATCTAACATTCGAACTGCGCCGCAGTGACAGGCGCAAAAATATCAGTATCATCATCGACAGGCGCGGAGAACTCATCCTCTCCGTGCCCCAGGAATGCCCACGCGAATTTATCCAGCGCACTGCCGAAGAGAAATACCGCTGGATCTACACTCGCCTGGCCAAAAAAGAGCTGCTCTTCCGCCCGCCGCGTCCCAAAGAATTTCTTACCGGTGAAAGCTTCTCTTACCTGGGCTATTCCTATCGCCTGCAACTGCTACCCGTTTCGCGCAGCGACGACGTTACACCACCCCTGTGCTTTCAAAAAGGTTGGTTTCTCCTGCGTGAAGACGAGCGTACATGCGCCTGGGACCACTTCATCAAATGGTATAGTCAACGCGGTCTCTCCTGGCTTGAGCAACGCGTAGAACTATTCGCCAGCCATGTAAGTGTCAAACCACAAGCCATTAACATAAAAGATCTCGGTTATCGCTGGGGCTCATGTGGCCGTGCCAGTACGCTCAATTTCCATTGGCGCGTCATCCAGCTCCCGCCCGGCATCATCGACTACGTTGTAGTCCACGAACTTGTCCACCTCCACGAGCCGCGCCACAACGCTGACTTCTGGCGTCGTGTAGAACAGGCCCTGCCCGACTTTACTACACGCAAACAGTGGCTCACCGAAAACGGTTGCCAGTTCTGACCCAGATCATGATCGACATACCCCCCTTGCAAATACTGTAAGACATGGGTATACTTTCCATAAGGGAGAAAAACACCCTCTCTTCTCCCGTACCCCTTCTTTATTGTTCTGTATCTCTTCCCCTCACAGAATCCAACCAGAACAAAATCGTTCTGGTTGCTATCTCACCCCATTTTTTGTTACAATGCCATCGTACACACTACGGAGAAGCGGCTATTTTCATGTCGGTGGTGGCAACGCGCAAACAACTACGTTGTATGAGGTGCATACTATACATGAGCCTTCTTCCCAATTCATACCCGTTTGAGAGGAAAGCTTAATGGTGAACGCTACTCGGTTAGTACGAATTTAGGGAGTGCTGCTCGTAAAGTTTGGGCCTGTTCCTGACCAGTCGGGCCCTGGATGTTAGTGGAACTCTGCTACACATGCTTACAAGGACCAGGAGACATCATGAATAAGAAGCAATCGCAAGCACGCGATGCAAGCAAGAATGAGCAAGGTTCGCTCGCTTCGGCAACCTCGACGGCCTTGCTCGAAAACGAAGACCGGGAGACATTAGTACGTTACTACCACCAGATGCTGTTTGTTCGCCACTTCGAAGAAAAAGCTGCTGAGATGTACAACAAGGCGCGTATCGGCGGCTACTGTCACCTGAATCTCGGCGAAGAGGCGACGGTTGTTGGCTTTTGCGAGGGCCTCGCACCTGACGATTATGTCTATGCCAATTACCGCGAACATGGCTATGCACTCAACCGTGGTATTTCTGCTGGGGCCGTGATGGCCGAATTATTCGGCAAGGAGACCGGAACTGCGCATGGGCGTGGTGGTTCGATGCACATGTTCGATATCGAGCGCCATTTTATGGGCGGGTATGGTATCGTCGGTGGTCAGATTCCGCTGGCGACTGGCGCGGCTTTTGCTCTTGCCTATCGTGGTTCCCGCCAGATTGTAGCCTGCCAGATGGGTGATGGCGCGACGAATGGAGGCCCTTTCTACGAGTCGCTCAATATGGCGAAGATCTATCGCCTGCCTATCATTTTCTTTGTCGTCAACAATCAATATGGCATGGGCCTGGCTGCCGATAAAGGCTCTGCCGTCGGTGAACTCTACCGCAAAGGCTGCGCGTTCGATATGAATAGTGTGCGCGTCGATGGCAACGACGTGCTGGCGGTGCGCGATGCTATGCGTGCTGCCGCGCGACTTGCCCGCGAAGAGCGCCAGCCCAGCCTGGTTGAAGCCGTCAGTTATCGCTTCCGTGGTCATTCTGTCGTTGACCCTGATCGCTATCGTAATCGCGAAGAGGTGGAGCGTGGACGCGCGCAGGATCCCATTTCCGCGTTCGCAAAACGTTTGTTAGATGCTGACTTGCTGGATGATTCTGAACTGGCACAGATTGAGGAACAGACACAGCAAGAACTGGCGGCGGCTGTGAAGTTTGCCGAAGAAAGTCCTTTCCCACCTGTGGAAGGTCTCTTTGATTTCATCTACGCGCCCGATGATGCATTGACGGGAGGGAAATAACGTATGGCTGAAGTAACATTTCGGCAGGCGTTGAATGAGACGCTCCGCGAAGAATTAAAGCGTGACGAAAATGTTTTCTTGATTGGTGAGGAGATTGGCAATTTCGAGGGCTCATATAAGATCACTGCTGGCCTGCTGAAGGAATTTGGGCCCAGACGTGTCGTGGATACCCCGATTGCTGAAAATGGCTTTGTGGGTCTGGCAACTGGTGCTGCGATGCTTGGTCTGCGTCCAATCGTTGAGATTATGACGATCAATTTCATCATTCTAGCGATGGACGAAATTGTCAACCACGCGGCGAAGATCTATTACATGTTTGGCGGCCAGTGCCCTATTCCGCTGGTGATTCGTACGCCCGGCGGCGGTGGCCAGCAGCTTTCCGCGACCCATTCACAAAATCTGGAAGTCTGGTTTTCCCACGTGCCTGGCCTCAAGGTGGTGGCTCCCTCGACGCCAGAAGATGCCAAAGGTCTGCTGCGCTCGTCGGTGCTGGATAACAATCCGGTCATCTTTCTTGAGAACCTCGCTCTCTATAATGTAAGGGGTGAGGTACCTCAAGGGTACTACACAACACCTATTGGCAAGGCGAAGGTCTCTAAAGAAGGAACCGACCTGACCATCATTAGCTACTCGCGTATGGCTTCGATGGCGCTGGATGTAGCGCGTCGTATGCAGCAAGAGAATGGGCTGAATATCGAGGTTATCGATCTGCGTTCACTGCGTCCGCTGGACCGTGAGACGATTGTGAACTCGGTGAAGAAGACAGGACGCGCTATTATCTTTGAAGAAGATTGGCGTACCTATGGTATCGGTGCGGAGATTGCCGCCACACTGCAAGAAGAGGCATTTGATTATCTCGATGCTCCCATCAAACGTGTGGCCAGCCTCGAAGTGCCTTTGCCGTACTCCAAACCGCTCGAAGTGGCCGCGCTAACCGGCGCAAAACAGTTAATTGAGTCGATTAACGAGCTTGCCCCTCGCCGTCGAAGGAGGTAGCGTTATGGCTGAAGTAAGTATGCCCAGGCTCAGTGATACTATGGAGGAAGGGACGATCACGCGCTGGCTGAAGAAGCCGGGCGATGAGGTCAAGAAGGGCGACATTATCGCTGAGGTAGAGACCGATAAGGCGAACATGGAGGTTGAGTCCTACGATGCCGGGGTGCTTGAGCAGATCCTGGTCAAAGAGGGCGAGACGGCTCCTATCGGTCAGACGATTGCCGTCCTTGGCTCTGGCCAGAATGTTCAGCAGGCTCAGGCTACTAGCCAGCAGCCAGCGGCAGCGGTGGAAGTCTCACAGGGCTCGAGTCCTCGTGCTGAAGGAGACCGTAATGCTGCAATTGATAATATCGTGCAGGCTGGTGCCGGGACGAGCTCTCAGACTGTCCAGACGAACGGCGAGAAGGGATCCGTTAAAGCCTCGCCTCTCGCGCGCCGTATCGCCGAAGAGCACAGCATCGACCTGCGCCAGGTCCAGGGCTCCGGACCCGGTGGCCGTATTGTGCGCGATGACGTTGAGGACTTCCTGGACCAGCAGCGCACCCAGCCTGCTGCATCTGCCCAGGCTGCTCCTGCTCCAACCCAGGCTGCGCAACCTTCTGGCGCTGCGCAAGCTCTGCAGCCCGGTGATGAGGCACGGAACATCTCTTCCATGCAGAAGACGATCGCACGGCGCCTGGCCGAGTCGAAGCAGACCGTACCGCATTTCTATGTAAGTAATGAGGTTGATCTGACGGACGCGCTGGCCCTGCGCAAGCAGCTCAACTCCAACGCTGGTGAAGGTGGCATCAAGATCAGCGTCAACGACCTGGTAGTCAAAGCCTGTGCTCTGGCGCTGGAGAAGTTCCCTGATGTCAATAGCTCGTTCAAGGATGGGCAGTTCATCCACCACCAGCACATCAATATTGGCATCGCTGTGGATATCCCCAATGGTCTGGTTGTCCCCGTGATTCGCGATGCCAATATCAAGGGTGTGCGTAGCATTGCCCGCGAAGCAAAAGCCCTGGCAGAGAAGGCCCGCGCTGGCAAACTGGCACCTGACGACTTCTCCGGTGGCACCTTCTCCGTCTCCAATCTGGGTATGATGGACGTAACCGACTTTATACCAATCATCAATCCGCCAGAAGCTGCCATCCTGGCTATCGCATCGGCGCGCAGAACCTTTGTACCTATTAACGATCAGCCTGTTATTCGGGATATCATGCCCCTTACCGTCTCAGCCGATCACCGTATTCTCTACGGTGCAGCCGTCGCCCGCTTCCTCCAGGAAGTCAAGCGCCTGCTCCAGAACCCATACGACTTGCTCGGCTAAGTGCAATCTTGAACCGCGCTATAGTAGGGGCCCCCGCAAGGGAGGCCCCATAGGCGTCAAGGTACGGAGGTAGAAACAGGCGAGGAGATGGCTCCCAGGGCGACCGCAAGGGTCAAGCGCCCCTACAAAGACCCGTTGGGCCTCAGCAACCCGCCGTTCTCTTTGTAGGGGCCGACCCTTGCGGTCGCCCTGCGAGGGGCTCGACGGAACAACCCCATCTCCTGTGAGCGGCTTGACAGAACAAACTCAACCATTGTTACCTTGACGCTTATGGGCCCCCCAAGGGACAATACATCTCACTTAAGGAGGAGGGACCGGGTTTTTTCGGGATAGGGACCAGCTTATGCATTTTTAAAAATTAATCCATCATGCAACTGTAGGGACCGAATTTATTCCGTCCGGCGATTCATCGCCCTGTGGGATCTCGACGCCCTTGCCGCCTGTGTCCATCTCGATGCAGGGCGATGAATCGCCGGACGGAATAAATTCGGTCCCTACGAGAAAAACCGCGATTAATTTGTTAAACCGCATCAGCGCGTCCGCGATTGATCGCTTCCTCCACGAAAACATATATATCGAACGTAGAGGAGATGATAAATCACGGACGCCGTAAACGTGGTCCCTACACCAAAAAACCGATCTCTCTCCTTTAACTGAAATGTATTGTCCCGCGAAGAATTCGCCACCACAACCGATCATAGACACATCTCTCCAGCAAAAAACACCTCTTTATTGGTAGTATGCACATTTATTAGCTCATAGTTATGTGCAAATCTGCTCCTCGCCACGTGTAAATATCAGAACTTTGTATGCTACACTATTGAATAGAATAATACCAGAAGAATTAGTGTAGAACGTTTATTTTGCCTGATTACTACAGGAGGCACCGGTGACATCTCCCCTCACAGGCCCGGTCGTATTGCAGCGATTGTTCCTCTTAATTCGTATAAAGCACAGGACATACTATAAGAGAGCAATGAAGCTACTTTGATCATTTTATCGTCAGTGCTTAATTGTTCCTGGAAAGTGGTTTCCCTTTCACCTCAAAGGAGGCAGCGCATAATGTCCTCACGCTCAAGATCTTTTACTATTGGCGTCGAAGAGGAGTACCAGATTATTGATCCCGACACACGCGAATTGAGTCCATGTGCGGAAGCTATTCTAGAAGATGCCCAGAAAACGCTGGGGGATGAGGTCCAACTAGAAATTCATCAATCGCAGATAGAGGTTGCTACCATTATCTGCCACACCCTTTCAGATGTTCGTACTCAACTAGCACGCTTGCGCCGCGAAGTTATTGCGGCGGCGGCCAGGCATAATAAACAGATTGCTGCTTCATCTTCACACCCCTTCTCACACTGGACCAATCAACAGATCACGCCTCATGAGCGCTACAGCGGCCTTGAGCATGATTATCAGCAACTGGCACGCGAGCAATCCATCTTTGGCTGTCATGTACATGTTGGCATAGAGGATCGTGAGCTTGCTGTCCAGGTGATGAATCATATGCGTCCCTGGCTGACAGTATTGCTTGCGCTCTCCTGTAATTCTCCTTTCTGGTGGGGCACAGATACAGGCTATGCCAGCTATCGTACACTGGTCTGGTCCCGCTGGCCTTTCTCTGGTCCACCGCCGATCTTTTCCTCGCTTGCTGATCGGCAATCGTTAATTACAGCGCTTGTTGAAACCGGGAGTGTCAAGGAACCGACCAAAATCTACTGGGACATGCGCTTATCTGAGCGTTTCGATACGATTGAAGTTCGTATCATGGACCTTTTCACGACGATTGATGATGCTGTGATGGCCGCCGGTCTTGTGCGGGCGTTGGTACAGACCTGCTATGGGAAGGTGCTAAGAGACGAACCATTTCCACCTGTGCGCCATGAATTACTGCGTGCTGCCAACTGGCGTGCTGCTCGTTATGGCCTGAGCGGTAACCTTGTTGATACTGTAGCCGAGCGTGCTATATCCGCGGAACATATGTTGCAACGCTTTCTGGACTTCTTACGACCCGCTCTGGATGCTGAGGGTGATTGGGAGGAAGTTTCAACGCGTGTGAATTGTATGCTACACTATGGAACAGGAGCGGCCAGGCAGCTCGCAATCTATCAACATACGAGGAATATGCGTGATATTGTTGATTTCATTGTTACTGAGACGGCGAAAGGAACCGCTCTGGTGTAAAATTAGCCAGGAAAAGGATGTCTATGTCTTCAGTAAGAAGGTTGTTGTTATCTCCCTCTAAACTGGGTTTATTGGCGGCTGCTGGCGGTCTTACAGCTCTTACCGTCCAGGCGTATCGTCACCCATTGGAGACGATAGCTGTTCTATCGCGTAGTGCAATGTTGCTGTCCGGTGCGCGTGAGGGGACCTGCGATGCTGCTGGTCTTCCTATCCACTACTATTGTGCGGGACGACGTGGTACCCCGCTCATCTTTGTACATGGTCTGGGAGGCTCGGCTGAAAACTGGCTCTTCCTGCTCCCACACCTGAGTAAAGAATACTTGGTCTACGCGCTCGACCTGCCCGGCTTTGGCAAAACTCCCCTCGCGCCCGAGGGAACCAATATTCGTACTCACGCCCTCTACCTGCAGCGTTTTCTGGACGCCCTGGGCTATCCACGTGCCACCCTTGTCGGAAACTCACTAGGTGGCTGGATCTCAACCCGTTTTGCTATAGACCATCCCGACCGTGTCAGGCATCTCTACCTGCTCAACAGCGCGGGCCTGAGCCGTAAAGGTGGGTACTCGCCTTACACTCCTGATCGTGCTGCCGCGCGTCGTACCATTCAGACCTTTGCAGGCCGTCCCGTGCCAGCGCCCAATATCCTGCTCAATGCGATGGTCGAAAATTCAAATCGACCTGCCTACAAAGGTTTCATCGAGCACTACGACAAGAGCGAGGAACTGGACGATGTACTATCACAGGTACGCATTCCCACCACAATCATCTGGGGCACTGAAGATCGCATCCTGCCCCTCATCTGCGCTCACGACTTTCACGCTGGCATCCCGAACTCCCAACTCATCCTGCTTCCAGGCATTGGCCATACACCGCAAGCAATGGCTCCCTCAAAGGTCGCCCACATCATCTTGCAGGACGCCAGACAGGTGTAGGGGCGCGGTTTACAAGCCCGCTTGCTCTACCTGTTGCTAGTGCGTCAAAGTCCACAGTGCCTGTGTGTGCGGATTGAATGGTGGCGCGTCTGTGTTCTCCTGTTGCGGATCGATGTACAAAGGGAGTAGGACGGTGAAAGAACTACCGGTGCCGGGAATGCTTTGTACCTCGATGTGACCTCCGTGGCGCTCGACGATCTTGCGCGAGATGTAGAGGCCGAGTCCCAATCCTGCACGCTCGCCGTTTTGTGGCTCGATGCCGGGAACGCGGTAAAATTGATCAAAGATGTGCGGGATTGCTTCAGACGGGATGCCAACGCCCATATCGCGCACCATGATCATCGTCTCGTAGCCCGATTGCTGCAAAATAATAGTAATTGGAGAGCCTTTCGCAGAGTATTTGCGTGCATTGGAGAGCAGGTTGATCAGAACCTGGCTGATACGGTCCTCGTCTACCTCGGCTTCGATCGGCTGATTCATAAATTCGCTGGTAAGTTCTGGCCCTGCTCCTGCTGTATATTCGTTAAGTAAGCGGCAGCAGAGATCGACCAGGTCGCAGCGTCTGCGGTGCAAGGTAAACATGTTGGTCTCGATGAGCGAGGTGTCCAGCAAGTCCTGAACGAGCACCTGCGTGCGACTGAGTGAGCGTTCCATATCCAACAGGCCCTGTTTCACTGCTTCGACAGAATCGGCATGTTCAAGCTGGCGACGCAGTAACCGGGCTATACTCTGTAAGTTAGCGAGCGGCGTATTCAGTTCATGCGAAACGATATTGAGGAACTTATCTTTGGTTGCATTGGCCTCAACCAGTTCGTGGGTGCGCTTCTGTACCATGCTTTCGAGCGCTTTAGCATGCTGACCAAGCGCAATATGTTGCGCAACGACCTGTCGATGTAACTGGTGTGACTGGATAGCACGCTGCAAAGCTGCCAGAAACGAATCGCGGTCAATTGGTTTTAGAATATAATCATACGCTCCCCCACGCAGAGCGCGAATCGCCAGGTCGTGCTCCCCATGCCCCGTGACCAGCAATACTGGTGTGTCCGGGCGCGCTTCTCGTACTCTGGCGAGAAGCTCCAACCCATCCATGCCGGGCATCTTAATATCGCTCACGATCGCATCATAATCGTTCTCCTGGATACGATCAAGCGCAGGTGCCGTCGAATCGACAGTATCGACCTGGATATCCTTCATACGTAAATAGAGCGTTTGCGGCAATGCCTGTAGCAGTGCCTGGTCGTCGTCAACGATGAGAATGTGAGCTATATTCTGCATAAAAGAACCTCTAACTTGTTAAAAATCTCTAACCTTTTTATGATACGTCTGGCATCCACAAAACAGTTTCGACATAGTAGTTTTGGGTAGAGGGAAGGATAATTGCCAGAGCCTGCCCTGGCAATTATTGTGGTTAGTTGAGATGTTCCAGGAAGTCGATCACTATCTGGTTGAAATCTTCTGGTTTCTCCATGTTTGGATGGTGTGCAGTTTCCGGAAGCACCACCTTCTTTGCGCCTGCGATACCTTTTTCGAGTGTGTCCGCGATCGTCAGAATAATCTCCCCGTCCAGGCCACCCACGATGATGAGCGTCGGCACATGTATCTCTGCGAGGCGACCGGCTGCGGGAGGCTCCATTGCCCGTGGTTCCACGTCTTGATCGTCGCCACGCTCGTCGTTATGCGTTGTCATGGCCCGCACGCGTTCGCGTACTATCGGATCAACCTCTTCCGGCGTGCGATATGGCCCATCCGTCCAGATCTGGAGCGAGATCTCAACCGAGCGCGCAATATCGCCGCTCTTGAACGCTTCCTCCATTGCCGCGAACTTCGCCTTGAGGTCCTCGTCAGGCTCGCCATAGGCAAATCCGCTCAAACCGGCTCCGACCGTAATCAGTGCGTCAACCATCTCAGGATATTGGAGCGTGAAGTCGATAGAGAGCGAACCGCCCATAGACAGACCCAGTACGTAGGTTTTCTCGATACCCAGGAATTGCAGGAGACTATACAGGTCGCGTTCCATCGAGTACGGCTCCATGTCCTTCTTAATCATTCCTGATGCACCAAAGCCGCGCATATCGTAGCGTATCACTTTGAAATGCTGTGCGAATTCCTCAAATTGACCATCCCACAGGTGGTTATCCACCAGCCCACCATGATTCAGCACAAGCGGGTGCCCCTCGCCCGCGACTTCATAATATAGGGTTGTGCCGTTTACCTCGGCGAAGCCGCTCTGTCTGTTTTCTGTCATAGGACTACTCCTTTATCGTGTATAGCCGTTCGTCATAGGTACCACAGTATTTTACACACTATCATTATCACATAAAAGCAGGTAAGAAGTCGCCCTGATTGACCCGTAGAGGCGTGCCTTGCGTGCGCCGCGTGGCCTGCCAGCGATCCCGCCTCCCGAGCCATCCTGCCCGGCATCAGCAACATCCTCCGCGGCGGTCCGGCGCACGCAAGGCACGCCTCTACGGGACGTTTGAAGCGCTTGCCAGTATGAGTAAAGATTTGCTAAAATGGAGCGTTGCTTCAATTGTTACAAGATATGAAAAGGTGCTGGTTAATGTGCTCGCCGCAGAGGCGCTGAGGAGTCAAAAAGAGAGCACTGAATAGTTACCTGGGAGGCTACTATGACAGATCGTCCAAAGATTCTGGTGACACAGAAGGTTCCCGATCCGGTGTATCCTTTGCTTGAGGCGATTGGCAATGTGGAACGGAATGAGGAGGAGGGAGTGATCTGGTCTTATGACGAGTTGCTACGGCGTGGTCCCGGGCATGATTATGTGTTTAGTCTGCTGACGGATACGATTGATGCGCGTTTCCTGGAGACCTGTGCTGCGGCGACACCTCGCTTGAAGATGGTGGCGAATATGGCGGTGGGCTACAATAATATTGATGTGGATGCGGCGACGCGGCTGGGAGTTGTGGTGAGCAATACACCTGGTGTGCTTTCGGATACCACGGCTGACCTGGCGTTTGGCCTGCTGATGGCTGTGGCAAGGCGTATTCCCGAGGCGGAACGTTTTCTGCGTGCCGGAAAGTTTCATGGCTGGGGACCGCTGCTCTTCTGTGGCGCGGATGTGAGTCATGCGACGCTGGGACTGATCGGGATTGGGCGCATCGGGAGACTGGTGGCCAGGCGTGCAATAGGTTTTGAGATGAAGGTGTTGTACTATAATGTGAACCGCATGTCGGAGGAAGAGGAGGGACTCTATCACGCAACCTATATGCCCCTGGAGGACCTGCTGGAGCAGTCCGATTTTGTCAGTGTGCATGTGCCCTATAATTTCTTGACGTATCACCTGATTGGTGAGCGTGAACTGCGCATGATGAAGCCGACGGCCTTTCTGATCAATACAGCACGTGGGCCTATTGTGGATGAGAAGGCGCTGGTGAAGATGTTGCAGGAGAGAGTGATTGCGGGTGCCGGACTGGACGTGTACGAGAATGAGCCTGCCGTGGAGCCAGAGCTATTGCAGATGGAGAATGTGGTGCTGCTGCCGCATATTGCCAGCGCATCGCTACTAACGCGCACACGTATGGCAACCATGGCCTGCGATAATATTGTGGCCCATCATTATGGGCAATATCCACCCAATATCCTTAATCCTGAGGCGATGAAGTAGCGCCTGGGCATGGGTGCTGCTGTAATACAAAGTTGTGCGTTAGTATATTTTGATGGTAAAAGGAGATCGTCTTCTATGCGTAATCCTGTTGTGCTATATGTTGCGATTCTTCTTGGTATTATCGGGCTCGGTGTTGGGATCTATTATTTGACCGCTAATCACCCTGCGCGTGCTATTGCGGTGATTGTAGTGGGAGCGATTCTGCTTATTGTTGGCATCGTTGGCTTCGCGATGCGTACTCGAAGTAAGCTGTAGCCTAGTTGATATATCTGGCACGCGAGAACCCGTAGAGGCATGCCTTGCGTGTGCCGAGTCGCCGGCAATGAGCATCATCAAGCATATTAGGAATTCCTTCACAGTCACTCGGCACACGCAAGGCATGCCTCTACGGGTTCTCGCGTCTGTTGGTGCATCCAGGAGATAGGATACACCAATAGACGCCAGGGCTATTTTTCCAGATCGGAGGCCCTGGTTCTGAAGATAATGTCGTGCAGGGCCGCTGTTCTAGACCTGCGAAATCCAACTTCTCCCTCGATAGGTCGACGCCTGCTACGGGAGCGGCGTCGTGGACGCGGACGGATCTCGAATGAGAGACGCACCCATGACCAGATAAATGTTGCCACTGCAAGGATCAGCAATACAATGCCGATAAGTTCAAGGTAATTCTGGCGCAATGTGATACCGAGTGTTCCCAGTATCAGGGCGACTAGCAGGACGATGAGCCAGCGTTTCATGGATGCGTTTTCTCCACTTCCTGGGATCCTGTGCGCGTTTTCCCTGGCCTATCCATGAGAAGGACGTTGGGTGTTAGATGGAGGACTCCCGCGTGTAAGGTGTAAATGTGCAATGGTATTTTATACGTTTAACGTGCTCAATAGACTCTACTTAATATTAGTATAACATAATCTTGCTAGAATTACGCTGCTCTGCTATCTTCGGGGCAGGCGTCAATTTTTTGCATGGAGCAAGCACCGACGATCACCATGATCAGATCAATTGTCCATGTAGGGGCGCGATTTATAAGCCCGTGCATCAGCCTGGGGAGAACCACGGGCTTATAAATCGCGCCCCTACATGGACAGATTCCAACGATGCAAGATTATGAAACGCATCCCTATCTTCGGGGCAGGCGTCAATTTTTGCACATCGAGAATCCACGGCACGCAGGACGACCGCGAGGACCTCGACAGCACAAACTCAACCATTCTTACCTTGACGCTTATGGGCTGGATATTGAACGCCCCTCCAAAGACCCGGGGTGCTGAAGGGGAGCGGATGGTTCTACTGGTTCGGCGCCAAGGCGGAGCCGGACTTCTTGTTTAGAGTGGAAGAGGGCACTTTCCAGGTGAGTTTTCATGGCGTGGGCGGCGGCTTCTGGTTCGCCTTCCTGGATGGCTGTGAGTATGGCACTGTGTTGTTGGACGTAGGTCTGGAGGAGGTCCTGGGTACGGCCTGCTGCGATGTCGAAGACCCAGCCCTGGGTATTGGTTATGCTGACTATGGTGGAGGTGAGGAAGGGATTGTGGGTTGTCCGGGCAATAATGCGATGGAAGGTGGCATCGCTCTCGCGGAATTGTTGGCGACTTTTGGTTTCGGCGCTGAGCTGATTGAGGGCGACTGCTGCACGGAGTTCGCGCAGTTCATACGGGGTGATGCGCTCGGCGGCGAGGCGGGCTGCTGGTACCTCCAGGATGAGGCGGAATTCGTAGAGGCTGATTACCTGGGTAGGATCGACCAGGGTGGGAGAGTTCTGGACCATTAGTTGCTGCGTTGGGGTTTTGTTGGCTACATAGAGGCCGCTGCCTCTGCGCGTATAGACCAGGCCGGTTGCCACCAGGACTTTTACGGCTTCACGAACTACGGTGCGGCTCACTCCTAGCTGTTCGCTCAACTCATGTTCGGTTGGTAGGCGGTCGCCGGGTTTCAGATCGGTAGTGGCGATCAGGGCCGTGATTTTGGTGGCTATTGTTTCGTAGCCGGGGCGGTATCCGTCCTCTGCCGGTTTTTTTGTGCTCGTCATTGTTATGTTGCCTTTCCTGGTAGCGCTCTCTACGTTGGGTTTGCTTGCATTGCCGCAGGAATTTTTAAGGATGCGCTCTATAGGTGCCTGCAGTCCTATTTCTATGTATAAGTATATACGATAAGTGCGAGTATGGCAAGATGATGTGAGAAATAGAAGTAGGATAAATATTTTAAAGCTATCATACAAATTTGGCGATGTGGAATATTTCGTAGAGGTATGGCTGATCTTCTCTCGCGGGCATATTTCAGAGAATACATTTCCGTTGAGGCAGATACCGTCTTGTTTGCAAAGGGAAAGGTTCCTCCGTCCTTGATAGCCCTATAATCGGCGTAGGGACGGGATAAATCCGGTCCCTACGATGATAAAGCCGTTATTTATTTGAAGAAGGGCTTCCAGGGCCAGATGGGGGTGCGTCAGACCTCTACGGGGAAGCATGAATTTTGGAAAGATGTATGATAGATTTTAGATTGTGATCGAATTGAAAGGTGTCAGGGTTGTATTTGACTGATAATTAGTTATACTTATTAGTGAAGGATGAAAGAGATTAAGAACTTGATGAAGATAAGTACCGGTAAGGTACGGGAGAAATTACCATGAGTACATACGAAAATAAGAGCGAAGTTGTTAACCTTTTGCAGCACATAGATGAAGCGTATGAAGCAGCACATTCGGCCCTGTATGGTCTTGCGATAGGCGTTGCGCGGCATGATTTCATTCAGACGAAACTGGAGCATCTTGGGAAGCGTCATGAGCAACTTGTAGAGCTGATTGGTAAGGGAAAACAATAGCGTTAGCATGAGGGTCATTCGTTGACCCTTATTGATCGGCCCTGGGAGTTGGATGGCGATAGCCTTCAGGCGCCCGTAGTTGATCGCTTCCTCTCTTTACTCGTGAATGGGCCTGCCCATGCATCCACTTTGAGGTGTGTGGGCAGGTTCATTTTTGGTGGTGTAACCTGAGCCTGATAGGTGCAATAGGGATCGTGTGAGATAATAGACATGTATCATGTGAAAAAGTAGCAGAGATTATGCGGGAGGATATGTCGTTTTATTTATTGAGAATGTGTTTAGAATGATAGCCTATTGTGAGAGGTGCCGCACAACGTTGTGATGGATGCCTGCCAGATACATTCTGAGAAGGCTGTGCTTGTTTGCACGCTGTTCAATGGCCCTCTAGGGAGAAATACTATGTTAAAGCAATTGAAGCGCAATGGGGCGTTGAAACATCCATTTTTAAGGATGTTGGGGATTTCAGGCGTTCTCCTGATAATCTCTGGCCTGGTGGCATGTGGGGGGAGTGGTCCTGGTTCTACTACTAACCCTACTCCGACAACTCAGCCGGTTTCGACGCCGACACCAACACCTTCACCAGCTCCAGTGCCGTTCAAGGTGACGAGTGTCGATATGGCGGTGAGTCCGACAACTCTTACAGGAACTACCTGTGGGAGTCCGATGACTGTGATCTATACAGCGACCTTCCATATCGCAGCCAACAGTCCTGGCGGGACGATTCAGTTCATCTACACATGGAATAATGGGCGTGCGTCGCCGGGTGCGAGTGTGACAGTGGGGCCGGGTCAGG